>Ga0114898_1000367_pt1 | contig 36076 bp, 28 predicted proteins | sample Malvired_Geostar_FD_83496 | JGI IMG/M metagenome (GOLD analysis project Ga0114898, IMG submission 83496) | Marine viral communities from the Global Malaspina Expedition - Malaspina viral metaG DeepMed_Geostar | ecosystem: Environmental > Aquatic > Marine > Oceanic | place: Mediterranean Sea...
ATCTTGCCCCTGCAGACATGCCCAAGGAAGGCAGCCATTACGACCTGCCCATCGCGCTGGGGCTTCTCGTCGCCATGGGTGTCCTGCCGCCGCAGGAGCTGGAGCGTTTCGTGGCCATCGGCGAGCTCTCGCTCGATGGTGCGATCAATCCGGTCGCAGGCGCCCTGCCTGCCGCCATTGCCGCGAACAGCCGGGGCAAGGGCCTCATCTGTCCGCTCGAATGCGGCTCCGAGGCCGCCTGGGCCGGCATGGGCGAGGACAATCCGGGCGGCGTTCTCGCGCCCCGCTCGATCATTGCACTGGTGAACCATTTCCGCGGCACCCAAGTCCTCTCCGAACCCGAGCCTTTGAAGGCGGTGGAGGCGGGCGCCGCCCCTGATCTCCGCGACATCAAGGGACAGGAAACCGCGAAGCGCGCGCTCGAAGTTGCGGCCGCTGGCGGCCATAACATGCTGATGGTCGGCCCGCCCGGCTCGGGTAAATCCATGCTCGCCTCTCGCCTGCCCGGCATCCTTCCGCCGCTCAGCCCCCGCGAAATGCTCGAAACCTCGATGGTCGCCTCGCTTGCGGGCGAGCTCCACCGCACCGGCGTTTCGCGCCGCAGGCCCTATCGCGCGCCGCATCATTCCGCCTCCATGCCCGCCCTTATCGGCGGCGGTCTGCGCGTGAAGCCCGGCGAGGTCTCGCTCGCCCATCGCGGCGTCCTTTTTCTCGATGAATTGCCGGAGTTTCCCCGTCAGGTGCTCGACAGCCTGCGCCAGCCCCTCGAAACCGGCGAGGCCGTGGTCGCGCGCGCCAATGCCCATGTGACCTTCCCGGCCCGCTTCCAGCTCGTCGCCGCCATGAACCCCTGCCGCTGCGGTCATGCGGGCGACGCTGCCCGCGCCTGTCCGCGCGTGCCGCGCTGTGTTTCCGACTATCAGGCCAGGCTCTCCGGCCCCATGCTGGATCGCATCGACATCCATATCGAGGTGCCGCCCGTCGCTCATGCGGACCTCGCGCTGCCGCCGCCCGCGGAAGGCTCGGCCGAAGTCGGCGCCCGCATCGCCGCCGCACGTGAACGCCAGCAAGCGCGTTTCGGCGAACTTGTCGGCCCCGGCTCGATGCTCCTCAATTCCCATGTCGAGGGCGAATTGCTCGACCGTATCGCCACGCCGGATGATGCCGGCCGCCGCCTTCTGGCCGAGGCCGCCGAGCGCATGGGCCTCACCGCGCGCGGCTATCACCGTGTGCTGCGTGTGGCGCGCACCCTTGCTGACCTCGAAGGTGGTGACGGTGTCCGCCGCATCCATGTCGCCGAAGCGCTCGCCTATCGCGAGACGGTCGCCGGCCGCCTCGGCGCTGCCGCCTGAGCCCGCGATTCCGTCAATCCTGTGCCAATCCCGGAGCGATTAACCGGATCCGCTAACTCTTTGGAAACCACGACAAGGGCAGATTGACGGGCAATTCCGCCACTTTCCATGCCGGGAACCGCCCTTCATGTCCCTCTTCTCCGCCGGAGAGACACCTCTCATCCTGCTGGCCCTCGCCGCCATGCTGCTGCTCGGCCTCGAAGCCTGGCGCCGCGCCGCCGCCCGCGCCCGTGCGCAGCAGGGCGAAATCGAGGTTCTGCAGGCCCGTCTCGAAACCCTGCGTGACGAGAAATGGGCGATTGCCGAACGCGAGGAGCGCTACCGCGACCTCGTCCGCGCTCAGGGCGACATCATCCTCCGCAAGGATCTCGAAGGCCGCCTCACTTATGTAAACGACGTTTTTTGCGAAACCTTCGGCCTCAAGCGGCCCGATGTGATCGGCTGGCCGTTCCTGCCCGAACTTCCCGAAGGTCAGCGCCCGCGCACTTTGGCGAATTTCGCTGGCCTCGCGACCCCGCCCTACCGCATGCGCTACGATGAATGCGCAATCACGATGCGAGGCCCCCGCTGGTTCGCTTGGGAGGAATTCGCGATTCGCGACGAGGACGGCAAGCTCGTCGAAATCCAGGCCGTCGCCCGCGACGTGACCGACCGCAAGGAAACCGAGGAACGTCTCGCCGAGGCGCTCGCGCAGGCCAAGGATGCAAACCGCGCAAAGTCACTTTTTCTGGCCACCATGAGCCATGAAATCCGTACGCCCATGAACGGCGTCATCGGCATGACGAAGCTCCTGCTCGACACGCGCCTCGACCCCGCACAGCGCTCCTATGCCGAAGCCGTGCAGGCCTCGGGCGAAGCGCTCCTGAACATCATCAACGACATTCTCGACTATTCGAAGATCGAGGCGGGCAAGATCACGCTCGACGAAACCTCCTTCGATCCGCGCGCCGTGCTCGAAAGCGTGGCCGAGCTGCTGGCCCCGCGCGCCTTCGACAAGCATCTCGATATCGTCACCGAAATTTCCCCTTCCGTGCCGCGCCTTCTTCTGGGCGACGAGGCGCGCATCCGTCAGATCCTGCTGAACCTCGCGGGCAATGCGATCAAGTTCACGGTCGAAGGCGGCGTGGCGCTTCGCCTCTTGCGCAAGGACGGGAGCGCCGGGCGCGGTTCCTCCGGCCGCGTCGAGCTTCTGCTCGAAGTGGAAGACACCGGCATCGGCATGGATGAACATGCGCGCGCACATATCTTCGATGAATTCGCGCAGGCCGATCAGTCCCATGCCCGCCGCTTCGAGGGCACCGGCCTTGGCCTTGCAATCACGCGCCGCCTCGTCACCGCGATGGGCGGCAGCATCGAGGTCGAAAGCGAAGAGGGCCGCAGCTCGATCTTCCGCGCGCGCCTGCCGCTCCGTCTTGCCTTGGGCGAAACGGATGAGCCCGCGCCCGCGCCGCTTTCCGGTCTCTCCGTTCTTATCCTCAATGATCGCCCGCTTGTCGGCGCCGCCCTGTCGCGCGCGGCTTCCGCCGCCGGGGCGGAGACGCATCTTGCCGCCGACCGCGAGGCCGTGGTTCGCGCGCTTTCATCCTCCTCCTACAATGTTTTCATCTGCCCGCTTGATGGCGATGCCATCGACGGTGCGGCGCTCGCCGCCGAAGCGCGCCACCTTTCGCCGGGCACCGGCACGCTGATGTTGCTGCGTCCGCAGGACCGCGCCCGCCTCGAAGAACTGACGCAAGGCGACAATGCCCCCTTCGATGGTTATCTCGTTCGTCCCGTGCGCGCCGCCTCACTCATCGCCCGCCTCACTGCGCTGCGTGCGCGCGGCTGCATGCCGGATGCGGGCACTCCCGCCACGCAAGATTATCAAGATTATGACGACACCATCGTCGAAGGCGACAGGACGCCCGCCCTGCCTGCGGCCGATGCCGCCGCGCTGGGAAGGCTGCGCATCCTCGTCGCCGAGGATAATGAGATCAACGCGCTCCTCACCCGCACACTGCTCGAACATACCGGCCATGAGGTTCGTCTCGCGCGCAATGGCGGCGAAGCCGTGACCCATCTCGAAGGCGACACCGAAGAAGAAGTCGACCTCGTTCTGATGGACCTTCACATGCCCGGCATGGACGGTTTCGAGGCAACGGCCCGCATCCGCGCGCTTGTCACCTCCCATGCGCATCTCCCCGTCATTGCGCTCACCGCCAACGCGATGGCCGATGACCGCCAGGCCTGCCTCGATGCGGGCATGGACGACTATCTCTCCAAGCCCGTTTCCGCCGAGGCCCTCGCCGAAACGCTGGCGCGCTGGGTCGGCCGCCGCTCCCCGCATGGTGCCCCGCATCGCCCGGGGGACGGGCAGGCTGGCGAAAAGGCGAATCACGCCTAAAGTGGAGCCCGATTTCCGGGGTCAGGGGAGAGCCATTCAATGCCGGCCATGACGCGCGCCCGCGGCTGGGCGTCGAGCCTCGCGGTCTATCTCGAATACCGCTCCATCATCATGCTGCTGCTCGGTTTCTCGTCGGGCCTGCCTTTTCTTCTTGTCTTCTCGACGCTGTCGGCCTGGCTGCGCGAGGCGGGAATCTCGCGCACCGATATCGGCCTGATGAGCTATGTCGGCCTCGCCTACACGATCAAGTTTCTCTGGGCCCCTGTTCTCGACCATCTGCATCTGCCGGTGCTGAACCGCCTGCTTGGCAAGCGCCGCGCATGGATGCTCCTGGCGCAGCTCGTTGCCGCGGGCGCGCTTGCCGGCCTGTCGCTTTCCGATCCCGCTCATGCGCTCATGCCTGTCGTCATCTGTGCGCTCGTCCTCGCCTTCGCCTCCGCTACGCAGGACATTTCTATCGATGCCTGGCGCATCGAGGCGGCTTCCGACGAGAAGCAGGGTGCGCTCGCCGCGCTCTATCAGCTCGGCTATCGCGTCGCCTTGATCGCCTCGGGTGCGGGCGCGCTCTATCTTGCCGAAGGTGTCTCCTGGTCGGCCGCCTATCTGGCAATGGCCGCGCTCATGGGCGTCGGCATTCTGGCCGCTCTCTTCGCACCGCGCGTTGCGGAAGCCGAGGCGCCTGCCGTCGGCGAGGAAGCGCTCGAAAGCTTCGCGCGCCGCCACCACATCGAGGGACGGGCGCAACGTATCGTCACCTTCCTCTATCGCGCGGTTGTCGCGCCCTTTGTCGATTTCTTCCAGCGTTACGGCTGGTGGGCGCTCGTTCTGCTTGCGCTGATCGGGCTCTACCGTGTGCCCGACTTCGTCATGGGCGTGATGGCGAACCCGCTTTACATCGACCTCGGCTTCGAGCTTTCCACCATCGCCACGGTGGTGAAGCTCTACGGGATCTGGATGACCATTGGCGGCGCCCTTGTCGGCGGCATTGTCTCCGCGCGCTTGGGCGTGCTGCCCTCGCTGCTCCTCGGCGCCATCGCCGCCACTGGCACGAACCTGATTTTTGTCTGGCTCGCCCTTCAGGGGGCGGACCCGGTCGCACTCGCCATCACCATCTCCATCGAGAATTTTTTCGGCGGCTTCGCGGGCACCTGCCTCATCGCCTATATGTCGAGCCTCGTGAACCATGAATTCGCGGCCACGCAATATGCACTTTTCAGTTCGGCTTTCGCGCTGCCGGGCAAGATCCTCGGCGGCCTTTCCGGCGTCATGGTCGACGGCTTTTCCGCCAGTCCGCGCATCGCCGGACCAATTGCCGAGGCCGCGCCTCATCTCACCATGCAGACGGCGGGCTATGTGCCCTTCTTCATCACCACGGCGCTGATGGGCCTTCCCGCCATCCTGCTTATCCTGCTGGTGATGCATGTCCGCCCCGGCCCGGACAAACCTGAAGCGGCAAAGCGGCCAGATCAGGGCCCCGGCAAAGCTGCTTGACGCAGGTTTCCCGAAATATACAGGTGAGAACAAGGGCTTGGCGCTGTCGTTTCACTGTCGTGCCTTTGTCGCGTGAGCCTGCGACAAGATGGAACTCGCCTTGGCATGGCGCGGCGATAGTGAAAGGATAGGGAAAATGTCCGTTCGGCGCTCTCTGGGGCCGGATAAAGGCATTGGGGCAGGGGGACGTCTTGTGCCGCCCGCCGGGCTGCCGAAGGCGGGCATGCCGGGGGGAGTACAGAAATGGGTTCGGGTTCCAGAATAATGACATCGAGAGAGACGGACCGGCAAGGGGCGTTCGCCGAGGCGGCAACGTCGCCCGTGAGCTACGGCCGCAAGGGCGCACTTGAAGTGCGCCTTGCGCGTTCACCCCGCGAGATCGATGCGGCGCAGGCCGTGCGCTACCGCGTCTTCTATGAGGAAATGTCGGCAACGCCGGACGACGCAACGCGTGCGAGCAAGCGCGACGCCGACCGCTTCGACGAAATCTGCGATCATCTGCTTGTCGTCGATCATTCGCTCGTGCCGGAAGGCGAGAGCGCCTCGGGAGAGGATGGGGGCGACCTGCCCCCGGAAGCCGTGGTCGGTTGCTACCGCCTGCTCCGCCAGGAAGTGGCCGAAAGGAATGGCGGCTTCTACACCGCGAATGAATACGACATCGCACCGCTTCTCGCGCGCCATGCCGATCTCAATTTTCTGGAGCTTGGCCGGTCCTGCGTGCTCAAGCCCTATCGCAACAAGCCGACGGTCGAGCTTCTCTGGCATGGCATCATGCATTATGTCACCGCGCATGATCTCGACGTGATGTTCGGCTGTGCGAGCTTCGAGGGCACGGACCCGGCGGTGCTCGCCGCGCCGCTTTCCTACCTCCATCAGCATCATGCCGCGCCGGATGACTGGAAGGTCCGCGCCCTGCCGCATCTCTATGTCGAGATGAACCGGATGGCCGAGGCCGATCTCGATCCGCGCGAGGCGTTGCGCGCGCTCCCGCCCATGATCAAGGGCTATCTCCGTGCGGGCTGCTATATCGGCGAAGGCGCGGTGATTGATTATCAGTTCGGCACGACCGACGTGCTGATCCTCTTCCCCGTCGCGCAGATTTCGGACCGCTATCTCACGAAGTTCGGTGCGAAGTTCGGCACGCCGGACGGCAAGGCCTGACGCTCGACCCATTTTTCGTCATTGCGAGCGAAGCGAAGCAATCCAGGGGCGGCAGGCTCAGAGCTTGCGGCTCCTGGATTGCTTCGTCGCTATCGCTCCTCGCAATGACGAGAAGGTGAAACGTCAGTGATACAAGTTATAAGCCGCCAGCGCCGCCATGTTCACGAGGTCGGAAACCGTCGCCGTCATCGGCACGATCTGCACCGGCTTCTTGAGGCCGACGAGCAGCGGGCCGATCAGTGTCGAACCGCCCAGCACGCGAAGCAGCTTCGTTGAGATCGACGCCGCATGGATCGCGGGCATGACGAGCACATTCGCCGTGTCCGTCAGGCGGCAGAACGGATAGAGCGCCATCGTCTCGCGGTTGAGCGCGACATCGGCGGCCATTTCTCCGTCATATTCGAAATCGACCTGGCGTTCGTCGAGAATGCGCACCGCGTCGCGCACCGTCGAGGGGCGCTCATGCGTATGTGTGCCGAAGCTCGAATTGGCGAGCATCGCGACGCGCGGCTCATAGCCGAGACGGCGCGCGACTTCCGCGGCTTGCGTGGCGATATCGGCAAGCTCTTCCGGCGTCGGCATTTCGTGCACATTCGTGTCGGCGACGAGAACCGTGCGCCCGCCTGCAACCACGAGCGTCACGCCGATCGGGCGCTTGTCGTCCACCGCGTCGATCACGCGGCGTACTTCTTCCAGCGCGACCGAATAGGTCCGCGTCACACCCGTCACCATCGCGTCCGCATCGCCGCGTTCCACCATCACGGCGGAAAAGATGTTGCGGTCATTGCTCACAAGGCGGTGGCAGTCGCGATAGAGATAGCCGTTGCGCTGCTGCTTCTCGTAGAGGAAGTCGGTATATTCCGGGATCTTCTCCGAAAGACGCGCATTGCGGATATCGAGATCGGTATTCGGGTCGAGGCCGATCTGCTTCAGCGTTTCGCGGATCTGTTCTTCCCGGCCCACAAGGATCGGATGGCCGAGGCCGCCATCGCGGAAGGCGAGTGCCGCGCGGATCACGCGCTCTTCCTCGCCCTCGGAGAAGACGACACGCTTGGGATCGCGGCGCACCTTGTCCATGATGACCTGCAACGTGCCGGCGGTCGGATTGAGCCGCGCCTGCAGGCGGTTCTTGTAGGCTTCCATGTCGACGATGGGCGAGCGCGCCACGCCCGAATCCATTGCCGCCTTGGCGACGGCGGGCGGGATTTCGCGGATCAGCCTCGGATCGAACGGCACGGGGATGATGTATTGCGGGCCGAAGCGCGGGCGCTCGCCGTGATAGGCGGCGGCGACTTCGTCGGGCACGTCCTCGCGCGCAAGCTTCGCCAGCGCCTGCGCACAGGCGATCTTCATGTCTTCGTTGATCGCGCTGGCGCGCACGTCGAGGGCGCCCCGGAAAATATAGGGAAAGCCGAGAACGTTATTCACCTGGTTCGCATAGTCGCTGCGGCCCGTCGCCATGATGGCGTCGTCGCGCACCTGCGCCACTTCTTCCGGCGTGATCTCGGGGTCGGGGTTCGCCATCGCGAAGATGATCGGCTTGTCGGCCATCGAGGCGACCATCTTCTGGTTGATCGCGCCTTTTGCCGAAAGACCGAGAAACACGTCCGCGCCCTGCATCGCCTCTTCGAGGGTGCGCGCATCCGTGGTCGCCGCATGCGCGGACTTCCACTGGTTCATGCCTTCCTGGCGGCCCTTGTAGATAACGCCCTTGGTGTCGCAGAGAAGCGCATTGTCATGCGGCAGGCCCATCGCCTTGACGAGTTCGAGGCAGGCAATGCCGGCCGAGCCCGCGCCGTTCACGACGATCCTGGTGTCCTTGATATCGCGGCCCGTCAGGAAGAGCGCGTTGATGAGCCCCGCCGCCGTGATGATCGCGGTACCGTGCTGATCGTCGTGAAAGACCGGAATGTCCATCAGCTCGCGCAACCGGCTTTCGATCACGAAGCAGTCGGGCGCGGAAATATCTTCGAGATTGATGCCGCCGAAGGAGGGTCCGAGATAGCGCACCGAATTGATGAAGGCGTCGACATCCTTCGTATCGACTTCAAGGTCGATCGAGTCGACATCGGCGAACCGCTTGAAGAGGACGGCCTTGCCTTCCATCACCGGCTTCGAGGCGAGAGCGCCGAGGTCGCCGAGCCCGAGGATCGCCGTACCGTTCGAGATCACGGCGACGAAATTTCCCTTCGAGGTGTAGTCATAGGCCGCGTCCGGGTTTTCCGCGATCGCGCGCACCGGCACCGCGACGCCGGGGCTATAGGCGAGCGAGAGGTCGCGCTGCGTTGCCATCGGCTTGGTCGCATTGATTTCCAGCTTCCCCGGCTTTCCCTGGGAATGGAAGAGGAGCGCTTCCTCGTCTGTAAACTGGCGGCGCTTTTTGCTCATTGTCACTGATCCGGTCTGTCGGCAAAGGGATGGTTGGGCGCTGGGCCCGCTCCCGGAGCCCGCTTTTTAGGCTGGCAACAGGTCAATAACAAGCGGACTCCGTTGATTTTGCGTGTCCTTGCCCCGCTTTGCCGGGCCTGTCCCCATCCTTGCGGGGCCCATCTCCCCTTCCTGCCTTTTCGCGCGGCGCCGTTCTGCTACTCTGCCGCCCCCAATGGAAGCCGATATGTCCGAACGCGCCACCCCCTTCGCCCATCGCAACGAGCCGTCTGCTCCGCCCGCCATTCCGGCGGAGGCCACACCAATGATGGCGCAATATCTGGAGATAAAGGGCCAGTGGCCGGACGCTCTCCTTTTCTACCGGATGGGCGATTTCTACGAGCTCTTCTTCGAGGATGCCGTAGCGGCAGCAGGCGCCCTCGACATTGCGCTCACCAAGCGCGGCAAGCATCTGGGGAACGATATTCCCATGTGCGGCGTCCCGGTCCACAGCCATGAGGCCTATCTGGAGCGCCTGATCCGCAAGGGCTTCAAGGTCGCCGTCTGCGAACAGGTGGAAGACCCCTCGGAGGCAAAGAAGCGCGGCGCGAAATCCGTCGTCGCCCGCGCCGTCCAGCGCCTCGTCACGCCGGGCACGCTGACCGAGGACACGCTCCTCGATGCCCGCGCGCATAATTATCTTGCGGCTCTGGCAAGGGTTGGCAGCGAGGGCGAGCTCGGCCTCGCATGGGCGGATGTTTCGACCGGCGAATTTGCCGTCACGGGCGTTTCGCGCTCGGGACTGGGCGCGGAACTGGCCCGGCTCTCGCCTGGCGAACTCCTCGTACCGGAAGGATTCGCGGCTGACGAAGACAACGGCGAAATCCTCGCCCATTCCGGCGCCGCCATCACCCTTCTGCCTGCCGCCCGTTTCGACAGCGGCAATGCAGAGCGCCGCCTGAAGGATCATTTTGCCGTCGCGGCACTGGATGGCTTCGGCGCCTTCTCCCGCGCGGAGCTGGGCGCGATGGGCGCCCTCCTGGACTATGTCGAGCTGACGCAGGTCGGCCGCATGCCCGCGCTGGCCGCCCCCCGCCGTGTTGCCACCGCCGAGACAATGGCGATCGACGCTGCCACCCGCGCGAACCTCGAACTCGTCCGCACCCTTCCGGGCGAAACCGCAGGCTCGCTCCTTGCCGCCATCGACCGCACGGTCACGGGCGCGGGCGCGCGCGAACTGGGCTCGCGTCTCGCCGCCCCGCTGACCGATCCGCAAGCGATCAACGGCCGCCTCGATGCCGTCGACTGGCTGGTGGAGGCGCGCGAGGTCCGCCGCGACCTGCGCAGCGCGCTCAAATCCGCGCCCGATATCGCCCGCGCGCTTTCGCGTCTCTCGCTTGGCCGTGGCGGCCCGCGCGACCTTGCCGCCATTGCGGGCGGGCTTGCCGCCGCGCACACGCTTTGCGGCGCGCTCGATGCCGCGCCCCCCTCGCTTCTGCCGCTGCCGGACGAGATCGCGCGCGAATGTGCCGCGATGGCAAATGTCGCAGCCCCCCTGAAGGAGCGCCTTGCCGCCACGCTTGCCGAGGAATTGCCCTTGATCGCCCGCGATGGCGGTTTCATCGCAAAGGGCGCCTCCGCCGATCTCGACGAGACCCGCGCGCTGCGCGACGATGCGAGGAAGCTCATCGCCGGTCTTCAGGCAAAATATGCGGAAGAAACCGGCATCTCCGCCCTCAAGGTCCGCCACAACAATGTGCTTGGCTATTATATCGAGGTGCCGCCGCGCCACGGCGAGAAGCTCGTTCAGCCGCCTTTTTCCGAGACCTATATCCACCGTCAGACCATGGCGAATGCCATGCGCTTCACCACCACGGAGCTGGCCGGTCTCGCCAGCCGCATTGCGGAAGCCGCGGGCCGCGCGCTCGAAATCGAGCTTGCCCTTTTCGATGAACTCGCCGCCGCGACGCTCGCCGAAACATCCGCGCTCGCCCGTACTGCCGAGGCGCTCGCCGCGCTCGATGTGACGGCAGCCTTGGCCGAGCTTGCGGTGGAGCGCCGCCATGTCCGCCCCCGTGTCGATGCGAGCCTCGCCTTCGCGATCCGTGGCGGCCGTCATCCCGTGGTCGAGGCCGCGCTGGCGAAGACGGGCGAACAATTCGTGCCCAACGACTGCGACCTCAGTGCCGGCATCGCGGAGCAATCAGGCATGTCGCAAGGAGCGGCGTCCCGCAGCGACATGCCAGATAACGACTCCCGACACGACGCACCCAAATCATTATGGCTCCTCACCGGCCCCAACATGGCCGGTAAATCCACCTTCCTGCGCCAGAACGCGCTCATTGCCATCATGGCGCAGATGGGTGCCTTCGTGCCGGCGGACGAAGCGCATATCGGCACCGTCGACCGTCTCTTCTCGCGTGTCGGCGCGGCCGACGATCTCGCGCGCGGCCGCTCCACCTTCATGGTCGAAATGGTGGAAACCGCCGCGATCCTCAATCAGGCCGGACCCCGTTCCCTCGTCATTCTCGACGAGATCGGGCGTGGCACGGCGACCTTTGACGGGCTCTCGATTGCCTGGGCCGCAGTCGAGCATCTGCATGATGTGAACCGTTCGCGCGCACTCTTCGCCACCCATTATCACGAGCTCACCGTGCTGGCCGAAAAGCTCGAACACCTCGCCAACGCCACCATGAAGGTCAAGGAATGGAAGGGCGATGTCGTCTTCCTGCATGAGGTCGGTCCCGGCGCGGCGGACCGCTCCTACGGCATTCAGGTCGCAAAGCTCGCAGGTCTGCCCGCGCCCGTCATCGCGCGCGCGCAATCGGTTCTTTCCGCGCTTGAAAAAGGCAATGACCGCGAAGCCCGCGCAAAGCTGATCGACGACCTGCCGCTCTTCTCCGCCACCGCAAGGCCCAATGCTCCGTTGACGGAGGAAAGCGCTGTCGAGACGGAATTGAAAAATCTCAACCCGGACGAACTCACGCCGAAAGAGGCGCTCGACCTCATCTACCGGTTGAGGGGACTGATGAAGGACGGCGGGTAGGCTCTCGCCCGATCAAAAGCAAATTCGTCATTGCTTTGCTTCGCTTCGCTCGCAATGACGTCAGGAAAACGGGACGTCACTTCCTTGCCACGTAAATGCACTCATCGCGCAGCAAGCCCCACTTCACTTCTTCTTCCGGCTTGCGGCGATAGGGCTCGACGGAGGTGAACCCCGCCGCTTCGAGCTTCGCCGCAAAGTCGCGTCCATAGAAGCGCTTGTGGTCCGTACCGCCGAAATGGACGAAGCGTTCGTCCGGATCGGTGATCGCGTCATTCTCATAGGTCTCGTCGCGCGAGAGATTGATCGGCACCGAGAAGAAGCCATAGCCGCCCGGCTTCAACACGCGGAGCATTTCGCGCATCGCCGTCTTGTCGTCGTCGATATGCTCGAACACATGGTTCGCAATCACGGCGTCATAGCTGTTGTCCGGCCGGTCGATCTTCGTAATGTCGAGGCGGAACTTCGCGATCTTCGCATAGAGATCGGCAGGCTCGTAATCGGGATTGTTCTTCATCGCCCGCATCAGCCATTTCTCGGGGCCGAATTGCAGGATTTTCATGGCCGACAGGTCGATATCATGTTCGGTGAGATAGAGCTGCAGCAGGCGGTGCCGCTCGCGCGAGCCGCAATTGGGGCAGCGCGAATCCCAGCGCGAAGGCCGGCCCACCGACAGGAAGATGCCGTGATAGCCGCAGACGGGGCAGGTGCGATGGATTTTCTTGCGCGAAAACTGCGCGCGATCCTTCCACCAGCCCTGAAGAAGACGGCTGAAAATTTTTCGCCGGTCGATTGTCGTATCCACGTTCAATAGCTGCCCGCCCGTTTTGCCCGCCTTCTGGCCGGGCGCAAGAAATGAGGGCCACAATGTCGGCCTCGGCAAAATCTTGTCAAGCAGGCCCGGGGTTTTTGTCCGGAACGGGTAAGGATTTCTGTAGTTTGCCCGGAATATGATAAGCCTTCTTGATCGCCTCATGCCTGTCCTCATATGCCGGTTCGAGGCGCGCCGATGGTCATCCGGTGCCTGAAAATGAACCTCTGAGGAGTTGCCCCGTATGGGCCGTACCCTGCCAAGCATGCTTGAAATCGCCGATCCCGCCGAAATCCGGGAGAAGCTCGACGCCGTTCGCGCTACCGCGAAGGATGAGCTGGCGGTAAATAGCGGCATTGTCGCGGTGCTGAAGCAGGCGCTGACGCAGGGCCGGGAGAAGGCGCGGCAGCGTCTGGAGCAGGGCGCCCACAGGGGCCGGTCCTGCGCCGAGAGCATCTGCTACCTCCAGGACACGATCATCCGTGAGCTCTACACCTTCGCGACCGAGCATGTTTTTCCCGCCGCCAACCCGAGCGAGGCCGAGCGTCTCGCCATTGCGGCGGTCGGCGGCTATGGCCGGGGTACGCTCGCGCCGGGCTCCGATATCGACCTGCTTTTCCTGCTGCCCTACAAGCAGACCCCCTGGGGCGAGAGCGTCGTCGAATACATGCTCTATGCGCTTTGGGATCTGGGGCTGAAAGTGGGCCATTCCACGCGCTCCATTCCCGATTGCATCCGGCTTTCGCGTGAGGATTTCACCATCCGCACTTCGCTTCTCGAAGCGCGCTTCATCTATGGAGACCGCAAGCTCTTCAACGAGCTCGAAACCCGCTTCGATGAGGAAGTGGTGAAGGGCACCGCCAATGAATTCGTGGAGGCGAAGCTCGCCGAGCGCGATCTGCGTCACCAGCGTTCGGGCGAAAGCCGCTATCTGGTCGAGCCCAATGTGAAGGAAGGCAAGGGCGGTCTTCGCGACCTCAACACGCTTTTCTGGATCGCAAAATATGTCTACCGGGTGAAGCAGACCTCCGATCTCGTGAAGGTCGGCGTCTTCACCAAGGAGGAATACCAGACCTTCCGCAAGGCGGAGAATTTCCTCTGGGCGGTGCGCTGCGAGCTGCACTTCCTCACCGGCCGTGCCGAGGAGCGCATCACCTTCGACCTTCAGACCGAAATGGCGAACCGTCTCGGCTATCAGGAGCATCGCGGGCTGAAGGCCGTCGAGCGTTTCATGAAGCATTACTTTCTGGTCGCCAAGGATGTCGGCGACCTGACGCGCATCTTCTGCGCCGTGCTCGAGGAGCAGGAAAAGAAAAAGCAGCCCTCCATCGGCCGCTTCATGCAGGCCATGCGCCGCAAGAAGGTCATTCGCGGCTTCACCGTTGAGACGGGCCGTCTCTCCGTCGACAATGTGTCCTTCTTTGAAAGAGACCCGGTCAACATCATCCGCCTCTTTCACGTCGCGGAGAGCCACGGCCTCGATATTCATCCCGACGTGCTGAAGCTCGTCACGCGCTCGCTGAAGCTGGTCGATGCCTCGCTTCGCAAGAACGAGGAGGCGAACCGCCTGTTCCTCGAAATTCTTGCCTCGAAGAAGACGCCGGAAATCACGCTGCGTCTGATGAACGAGGCAGGCGTACTGGGCCGCTTCGTGCCGGATTTCGGCCGTATCGTCGCGCTGATGCAGTTCAACATGTATCACCACTACACGGCGGACGAGCATCTCCTTCGTGCCATCGGTATTCTTTCGGAAGTCGAGAAGGGCAAGGATCTTCAGGAATATCCGCTCGCGCATGAACTCATGGGCAAGCTGAAAAGCCGCAACGCGCTCTACATGTCCGTCTTCCTGCACGACATCGCCAAGGGCCGCGACGAGGACCACTCGGATGCGGGCGCGGCCATCGCGCGCAAGCTCTGTCCGCGTCTCGGCATGGGCCCCGGCGAAACCGAAACCGTCGCCTGGCTCGTGCAGAACCATCTCGTCATGTCCGATGTCGCGCAGCGCCGCGACATTGCCGATCCGCGCACCGTTCGCGATTTCGCAAGCCTCGTGCAGAGCCCCGAGCGCCTGAAGATGCTTTATGTCCTCACCGTCGTGGACATCATGGCCGTCGGCCCCGGTGTCTGGAACGGCTGGAAGGGCCAGCTTCTGCGCCAGCTCTATTTCGAGACGGAAGCGGTCCTGCAGGGCGGCGAAAGCGCCTTGAACCGCAAGGGCCGTGTCGCGGAAGCGAAGAAGGCGCTCACCGAGCGTCTGTCCGACTGGTCGAAAACCGCCATCGAGCGTTATCTGAAGCGCCACAGCGATGCCTACTGGATATCGACCGACACCGATTTGCAGGAGCGTCACGCGCGCTTCATCGAAGGTGCGAAGGACAAGCCGCTTGCCATCTCCGTCGAGCCGGAGCCGCTGCGCGACATCACCGAGCTTACCCTCTACACGCAGGACCATCCCGGCCTCTTCGCGCGCTTCGCGGGCGCTTGCGCCATCCTCGGCATGAACATCATCGACGCGAAGATTTTCACCACGCGCGACGGCATGGCCCTCGACATGCTCTGGGTGCAGGACCCTGACGGCACCGCTGTGCGCGAGGAACGTCGCATCCGCCGCCTCGAAGACATGATCCGCAAGGTGCTTGCGGGCGAAGTGCTGCCGCCCGACGCCATCGAGAGCCGCCAGCGCCGCGAGCGCCGTGTTGATGCCTTCACCGTCGCCCCGCAGGTCTTCATCGACAATGATGCGTCGGATGCATACACGGTCATCGAGGTCAACGGCCTCGACCGCCCGGGCCTCGTGCATTCATTGTCGCGTGCGCTCTTCCACCTGGGGCTGACCATCGGCTCGGCCCATATCACCACCTATGGCGAACGCGCGGTCGACGTCTTCTATGTGAAGGACGTGATGGGCCACAAGGTCACGAACGCCAACAAGAAGAAGGCCGTCCACCGCCATCTTCAGGAGGCGCTCGCCGACCCGATGAAAAAGGCAAGGCCCCTGAAGCGACGCCGCGAAGACGTGGCCGCAGCGTGAGGTCGGTGCGAATATGAAGCGACGCTAGATGAATCTCGTCCGCTCTGCCGCGACCGTTGGCGGCACCACGCTCATCAGCCGTCTGCTCGGTTTCCTGCGCGACGTCATGGTCGCTGCCGCTCTCGGTACGGGGCCGATAGCGGATGCCTTCTTCGTCGCCTTCCGCTTTCCCAACATGTTCCGCTCGATCTTCGCGGAAGGTGCCTTCAACTCGGCCTTCGTGCCGCTCTTTGCCAAGCGCCTTGAAGGCGAGGGGGAAAATGCCGCGCGGCGCTTCGCGGAAGATGCGCTTGCCGTTCTTCTCGTTGCGCTCCTCGTGCTCACCATTGCCGCTGAACTGGCGATGCCCTGGCTCATGCTCGTTTTCGCGCCGGGCTTTTCGCAAGATCCGCAGAAATTCGCATGGGCGGTCGAGTTCACGCGCATCGCCTTTCCCTATCTTCTCTTCATCTCGCTCACCGCGCTGCAATCGGCGATCCTGAATTCGCTTGGCCGTTTCTTTCCGGGCGCCGCCGCCCCGGTCATGCTGAACGTGACGATGATCCTCGCGATCCTCTTTCTCGTGCCGCTGACCGGCAATCCGGGCCGTGCGCTCAGCTGGGGCGTTGCGGCGGCGGGCGTCGTGCAATTTGTCTGGCTCACGGTTTCGCTCTGGCGCGCTGGCATGGTACTGCGGTTGCGCCTGCCGAAGCTCACGCCCGATGTCCGCCGTCTCTTCCGTCTCGGCGTGCCCGGCGTCATCGCGGGGGGCATCACGCAAGTGAACCTCACCATTGGCACCATGATCGCCTCGCTTCAGGCGGGTGCCGTTTCCTGGCTCTATTATGCCGACCGCATCTATCAGTTGCCGCTCGCCGTCATCGGCATCGCTATCGGCATCGTGTTGCTGCCGGAACTGTCGCGCCGCCTGCGCGCGGAAGATACGGAGGGCGCAAGCTGGAGCCAGAACCGCGCGGTCGAATTCTCGATGCTGCTGACCGTCCCCGCAGCGACAGGTGCTGCCGTTCTCGCCTTCGACATCATCCGCGTCCTCTTCGAACGCGGCGCCTTCGCGCGCGCCGACACGGAGGCGACCGCGCTTGCCCTTGTCATCTATGCAGTAGGCCTTCCCGCCTTCGTCCTCATCAAGGTCTTCCAGCCCGCCTTCTTCGCGCGTGAGGACACGAAGACGCCGCTCCGCTTCGCCGCCATCTCCATCGCTGTCAACATTACGACGAGCTTCGCCCTCTTCTTCCCTTTCGGCTTTGCCGGTATCGCGACCGGCACCACGCTCGCTGCCTGGGTGAATGCGGGGCAGCTCGGCACCCGCCTCTACCGCCGTGGCGAATTCGCGCCCGATGCGCAGTTGCTGCGGCGCCTGCCGCTCACTCTTCTCGCCTCGGCGGGCATGGGGGCCGCGCTCTGGTTTGGCGCGGCGGCGCTCGCCCCCTTCTTCGAGAACGGCCTTCTCGTCAGTATCGCCGCCCTTTTCGCGCTCATCGCGGGTGGTGTCCTCGTCTATTTCCTCCTTTGCGAGGTCACGGGCGCCTCGCGCCTCCGCGATCTTCGCAGCGCCTTCACGCGACGTTGAGGGAGGCGCAAAATCCGGGGATTGTTTTTTTACCCGCCCGATACTTGTCCCCGGGGGCGGGGATAATGCCCTCCAATGTGACGTTTTCGTGACATTACGATGACGGTCGGGCTGTCCGGTAAGCGGTTACTCCCCGCCGGGGGGATTGCCTTCGGGGCTCATGCGCAGCATAACCTCCCGGATTCACGCCCGTCTGGCCATGGAACCTCTCGAATGGAACAGCCTCAAAATCGCGTCTTTTCCGGTGTGCAGCCGACCGGAAATCTGCATCTGGGAAATTATCTGGGTGCGATCCGCAACTTCGTCGGTCTTCAGGACACGCATGAATGCATTTACTGCGTGGTCGACATGCATGCGATCACGGTCTGGCAGGATCCAAAAGAGCTCGCTGCGAATACACGCGAGGTCGCGGCGGCCTATATCGCATCCGGCATCGACCCGGAGCGTCACATCATCTTCAATCAGTCCAAGGTTTCGGCTCACGCCGAACTCGCATGGATACTGAATTGCGTGGCGCGCATCGGCTGGCTCAATCGCATGACGCAGTTCAAGGACAAGGCGGGCAAGGATCGTGAGAAGGCGAGCGTCGGTCTCTATGCCTATCCGGTGCTGATGGCAGCGGACATTCTCGCTTACCGCGCAACGCATGTGCCTGTCGGCGACGATCAGAAACAGCACCTCGAACTCGCGCGCGACACGGCGCAAAAGTTCAACAATGATTTCAACGCGCCGGATTTCTTTCCGCTGCCCGCGCCGCTCATCATGGGTGAGGCGACGCGTGTCATGAGCTTGCGTGACGGCACGAAAAAAATGTCGAAGTCGGACCCCTCGGATCTTTCGCGCATTACCATGAGGGACAGTTCGGACGATATCGCGAAAAAAATCCGCAAGGCCCAGACCGATCCCGAGCCGCTTCCCGACACTGTTGAAGGTCTGGAAGGCCGTCCCGGTGCCGACAATCTCGTCGGCATCTATGCCGCGCTCTCGGACAAGACGAAGGCTGAAGTGCTCGCCGAATTCTCCGGTGCGCAGTTTTCTGTCTTCAAACCGGCCCTTGCCGACCTCGCGGTGGAGAAGCTTTCGCCCATAACGAACGAAATGAAACGTCTGATGGAAGACGCAAGCTATATCGATGGCATCCTCGAAAAGGGCGCCGGGCGCGCTCATGCAATCGCCGATCCCGTCCTTGCGCGCGTGCGCGAAATTGTCGGCTTCATCTGAGGCGCTTGATCAGCGCGCCGCGCGCCCCATCTAAGAGGGGATCCGCATAGACGCCCACCTGTTCTGGAGGAATATCCGTCCATGTCCTTTTCCGAGCGTTTTGCTGGCTGGCGCGAGAAGCTTCGTCATCGCTGGATGTATCGGCGTGGCGATGGAACGCAGGCAGCGGCGTCCGGCGGTGCCGCGCCGGGAACAGACGGGCCGGGAACAGGCGGACAGGGCGGCTTCGGCCGGCTTTTTGTCGGCCTGAACAGTCCCGGCATGGGCAACCTGGCGAAGCGCGCGGCGCTCGCCATTCTCATCATCATCCTTCTCTACTATCCGATCGGCATGTTCGTCGTTCACAAGGTGGACGATGACATCGGCTTCGCACCTTCGGCCGCGGATTCCGTTGAGGGTGGCAGCATGGCAGTTGCCTATGCGGCGGGCCTGATCGATCGCGAGGTCAACCAGAACAACTGGACGGCGAACGATCCCTTTTTCCAGCCGGGCGTATTGCTCGACAACATGCCGAACTTTCAGCAGGGCATGATGTCGGCGCTGGCGCGTTTCGGTTTTGAATTGACAGACCAGCTTGGCCGTACGCGCGGTTCGTCCGAGGCAGACCCCGACCTCCAGCGCGCGGCTGGTCTGTTGCAATATCCCGGCAATGTCTGGATCTGGAATCCGAGCGTTTCGCTGGCGCCGCGCGCGAGTTCGGAATCGCAATATCGCGACGCGCGCAGCCGCCTGCTTGCCTACAATGCGCGCCTTGCGAAAGGCGAAGCGAATTACGACATTCGCGCCGATAATCTGCTTGCGACGATTGAGCGTTTTGCGGCCGATATTGGCTCGTCTTCTGCATTGATCGACCGCCACCTTGCCGAACAGGCGGGAAGCTTTTTTGACTCCGACGCGGACGACATCTTCTACTTCACCAAGGGTAAGCTCTACGGCTACTACATGGTGTTGCAGGGCCTCGGAACCGACTTCGGGCCCATCATCAAGGAGCGCAATCTTGAGAAGCCCTGGAACGAGATGATGGGAAGCTTCCGCAAGGCCGCCCTTCTTGATCCCTGGGTGGTGACGAACGGCGCGCCCGACGCGCAATTCCAGCCAAACCACCTTGCCATGCAGGGTTTTTATCTTCTGCGTGCGCGCACACAGCTTCGCGAAATCAGCAATATCCTTTTGAAATAAGCCGGATTTCAAATGCTTGCCGGATGACGCGGAGGGTGGCAGCATCCGGCCCATGAGCGAACCTGTGAACGAATCCGATACATCGGGCCGAAGCGCCGCGCCGAAGAAGCGGCGCAAGTTTCTCGTCGTCGTTGACGGCACGCCCGAATCCGAAGTCGCGATCCATTTTGCGAGCCTGCGCGCATGTCATACGAATGGTGTCGTCACGCTGCTTGCAGTGATTGAACCCGGCGAAGCCTCTCAACAATGGCTTGGCGTGAAGAACATCATGCAGGAAGAAGCGCGCGCGGAAGCGGAAGAACTGCTGCACCGGCTCGCCGCCCATGTGAACGAATATGCGGGCATCATGCCGGAACTCATCATCCGCGAAGGGCGCCGCGCCGAGCAGGTGATGCAGCTGATCGCCGAAGACAAGGATATTGCGATCCTCGTTCTCGCGGCGGGGCTGGGCAAGGAGGGCCCCGGGCCGCTGGTGACAATGGTTGCGAGCGCCTCCGAAAAGGCCTTTCCCATTCCCGTCACCGTGGTGCCGGGCAGCCTGACCGAGGAAGCGCTGCGCTCGCTGGCTTGATTTGGGTGGCTTGACGGTCCATCTATAGCGCGAACGAGGCGGCCTCGCGGGCCGCTAACCCACGCTGTAAAAAGGGCTTTTCTCATGTTCATCCAGACCGAGGCGACGCCGAATCCGGCGACTTTGAAATTTCTGCCCGGCCGTGAAGTGCTTGGAGAGGGCCGTGCCGCCGATTTTCCGACGCGCGAGGCGGCCGAGCGCTCGCCTCTCGCGATGCGCCTTTTCGCTATCGAGAACGTCGCCGGCGTTTTCTTCGGCAACGATTTCATCACCGTCACCAAGTCGGGCGGCGAATGGCAGCACATGAAGCCCGCTCTTCTTGGCGCAATCATGGAGCATTTCACGAGCGGTGCTCCCGTCCTCTTCGCGGCGGGTGACGCCGAGGATGCCCATGCGGAACATGAGGGCGAGAACGGCGAGATCGTGTCCCAGATCAAAGAAATCCTGGACACGCGCGTGAGGCCCGCCGTCGCGCAGGATGGCGGCGACATCACCTTCCAGGGATATGAGGAAGGTGTCGTCTTCCTTAACATGCAAGGGGCCTGCGCAGGCTGCCCCTCTTCCACAGTGACGCTGAAGCGCGGTGTGGAGAACATGCTGAAACATTACATCCCCGAAATCGTTGAAGTCCGTCAGATCTGATCGGGTCTGCCCGCCGGAATATAGCCGCGAGGGCTGGCGCCGAGACACGAAAACGCTATCGTGACGCCATCTGTTTATTCGTGAAGGAGAGAAGCTCATGAGCGGAAAGCTGGGGGACGAAGCGCTCGACGTCATTTTCCGTGAAGCCCGCACACATAATGCGTGGAAGGACGAGCCGGTTTCCGATGAGACGTTGAAGCAGCTCTATGACCTTATGAAGTGGGGCCCCACCAGCGCGAACATGTCGCCCGCCCGCATCATCTTCGTGAAGTCGAAGGAGGCGAAGGAAAAGCTTGCGCCCGCGCTTACCGAGGGCAACCTCAAGAAAACCATGGAAGCGCCGGTTACGGCGGTCATCGGCTATGACGTGAAGTTCTACGAGCGTCTGCCCGAACTCTTCCCTCATGCGCCAGAGGCAAAGACCTGGTTCAACTGGTCCGACGAATGGGCGGAAATGAACGCCTTCCGCAATGGTTCGCTGCAGGGCGCTTACTTCATGATCGCCGCCCGGTCGCTCGGGCTCGATTGCGGGCCGATGTCCGGTTTCGATTTGAACAAGGTGGACGAGCTCTTTTTTGCGGGCACGAATGTGAAGTCGAATTTCCTCTGCAATCTCGGACATGGCGATCCGGCCGGTCTCTTTGCTCGCAGCCCGCGCCTTCCCTTCGACGATGCGTGCAGCATCGTCTGACGGTCATCCGTTTACGGAGCCCTTTTCCTTGATCCTCCTCGCCTTCGATACCGCGCAAGGTGCGCTTTCCGCGGCTGTTCACGATGGCGAGGGGGAGATCGCTTCCGCTTTCGAAGCGCGCACGCGCGGTCATGCCGAGGCCTTGATGCCGATGGTCGAGGTGGTGCTCGCGGAAGCCGCGCTTGGTTTTTCCGATCTCGACGCTCTCGCTGTCACTGTCGGGCCCGGCACATTTACAGGATTGCGCGTTGGTCTCGCGGCGGCACGCGGTATTGCCCTTTCGAGGGGGCTGCCGCTGGTCGGCGTGACGACTCTTGAGGCCGTGGCCGAACCTGTTGCCGCCGAAGCGGATGAAACCATCCTTGCTTCATTCGACGCGCGGCGCGACGAGGTTTACATGCAGGCTTTCTCCGCAAATCGCACCCCGCAAACCGCACCGCTGCTCGTCAATCTCGGCGATGTGGCCGCACATCTGCCGCACAGCCCTTTCGTGCTTGCGGGTACGGGCAGCGAGCTTGTGGCCGCGCGGCTCGCGGCGGCAGGACTGGATTGCAGGATGGCGGAGTGCCGTCCCCAGCCCGATGCCGCCATTGTCGCCCGCATCGCGCTCCGGCGTCTTGGCGAGCAGGGGCCGGATGCTTTCCGCACCGCTCCCGCACCCCTCTATATTCGCGCCCCCGACGCGAAACTGCCTGGCGGACGCGATCCGGATGAGGCCACGTGAGCACCGACCCCGAGCCCGAAATCCGGCGGGCGGGTGCCGACGATCTGGAACGTCTCGCCGCCCTTCACGCCCTCTGCTTTGAAGAGGCCTGGGATGCCGCGTCCCTTGCTCGCCTGCTCGCCATGCCGGGCGTTTATGCGCTTGTGGCCGAATCTGCCGCAGCGAATGGCTATCCGGCAATATCGCCCCTTGGGCTTGTGCTGGTTCGGGCCGGTGGCGGCGAAGCGGAAATCCTGACCATCGGCGTAGACCCGGCCGCGCGCGGCCGGCGGATCGGCCGCAAGCTGCTTGACGCCGCTGCGGCGGCCGCTATTGCAGCAGGCGCGGCGGCGCTTTTTCTTGAAGTGGCGGAAGACAATGGAGATGCGCTTCGTCTCTATGAGCGCTTTGGCTTTTACCTCGTCGGGATGCGGCCCGCTTATTACACGCGGGGAGCATCGCGCATAGCCGCTCGTACCTTGAAATGCGATCTGCCGTCTTTACCGGGCGGTCATAAATCCTTGATCGATTAGGGGTTTTATGAGGTTGCGAGAAGCTTCCTCGCTAATGACAAACGCGCGGCGCATGCCTATTATGCTCGCGATGACAGACAATACGACAGCGGCTTTGCGCCCCGAAGACACACCGAACGATCCCGACCGGATCGAGAATCTCTGCGTCGAAAAGGGAATGCGGATGACGGAACAGCGGCGCGTGATCGCGCGCGTGCTGTCCATTGCGCACGACCACCCCGATGTCGAGGAAGTTTATCGCCGCGCGGCGGCGGTCGATAACAAGATTTCGATTGCCACGGTTTACCGGACTGTCCGTTTGTTCGAGGAAGCGGGCATTCTCGAACGTCACGATTTTCGCGATGGCCGCTCGCGCTACGAACAGGTGCCAGAAGAACACCACGATCACCTGATCGATCTGCAGACCGGCTCGGTCATCGAATTCCATAATGATGAAATCGAGCGCCTTCAGAAGATTATCGCCCGCGAGCTCGGCTTCGAGCTTGTCGATCATCGTCTTGAGCTTTATGGCGTACCGCTCAGCCGCGAAACGAAAGCGGACGCAAAGAGTACTAAAGAGTAGTCCCGCGTCGGTTACGGCGGTGAGGACGGGAGACGCCCATGGCAACCGCGCGGGCCGCCACACTTCTGGCAGGCTTCATCCTCTCGGCACTGCTTTTGATGCCAGTGCAATGGCTCGGGTTGAAGCTGAACCTCCCTTACGCACGTAACCTGCCGAATCGCTACCACCGCTTTCTCTGTTCGCTGATCGGTATCAGGATCATACGGCGCGGTACGCCTCACGAGGACGGCGCCTGTCTGATTGCGGCCAATCATACCTCCTGGCTCGACATTCCGATCGTCAGTGCGCTCACGCCCTGTTCCTTCGTGGCAAAGAGCGAAGTGGCGGGCTGGCCCTTCTTTGGTACGCTGGCAAAGCTCCAGCAGACGGTTTTCGTGGAGCGTGAGCGACGCACCCGCACCGCTCATTCCCGTAACGAGATCCACGCTCGCATCGCTGCCGGCGATCGTCTGGTCCTCTTTCCGGAAGGCACGTCGAGCGACGGTAATCGGGTTCTCTCCTTCAAGAGCGCGCTGATGAGCGTGGCCCAGCTCACCATCGTCAACGGCGATCAGGATCGGGAAGATGACCTCGTGGTGCAGCCGGTCTCGATTGCCTATACGGGGCTCTACGGCATGCCGATGAGCCGGTATTACCGGCCTTTCTTTGCGTGGTATGGCGATATGGAACTGTTTCCGCATCTCTGGGAAGCTTTCAAGACAGGGCCGATCGAGGTAACTGTCGAGTATCACCGGCCGGTTACGATCCGCGAAATCGGCAACCGCAAGGCCCTCGCGGCTTATTGCGAGGCTTCCTGCCGCCGCGGCGTTGCGGAGGCCCTGTCGGGCCGCTGGGAAGAGATTCCGCTGCCTACGGAGGCACCCGGGGCCCTTGCCCAGCCTCGCGTGGCGGGGGCTTGAGATTGTGTTGAGCGCTCTTTCCCTTCCCCGTGTGCCCACGATTCGTGATAGGCTCTGCCCGCTAATTGAGTTCCCCGAGGAGACGAGCGCACACATTGCACGATAATTCCGCGCCATCCCGAGACGTCGCGCTGGACATGGGCCCCGAGAACGGCCCTGACGCGACGCGCAAGAAAATCTTCGTCAAGACTTATGGCTGCCAGATGAACGTCTATGACTCGGCCCGCATGGTCGATGTCATGGCACCTTCCGGTTATACCGAGGTCGATCAGCCCGAAGACGCCGATATCGTTATCCTGAATACCTGCCACATCCGCGAAAAGGCGGCTGAAAAGGTCTATTCGGAACTCGGCCGCCTGCGCGATCTGAAGAAAGAAAAATCTGTCCGTGGCGAGAGTCTCGTGATCGGCGTAGCTGGCTGTGTCGCTCAGGCCGAAGGCGAGGAAATCCGGCGCCGCGCGCCGACAGTCGACCTCGTGCTTGGTCCCCAGACCTATCATCGACTGCCCGAATATGTGGGCCGCCTTTCGAATGGCGGACCTGGCATTGTCGAGACGGACTTTCCGGCTGACGACAAGTTCGAGACGCTCCCCGCGCCCGAGCGCCGTAAGACGCTGGCGCGCGGTGCCACCGCCTTCCTCACCATCCAGGAAGGCTGCGACAAATTCTGCACCTTTTGCGTTGTCCCCTATACGCGCGGTGCCGAATTCTCGCGGCCGGTGACGCGCATTCTCGACGAGGCACGCGCACTGGCGGATGCCGGTGTTCGCGAAATCACGCTGCTCGGCCAGAACGTAAACGCCTACCACGGCGATGACGGCAAGGGGACGGCCGCATCGCTGGGACATCTGATCCGCCGTCTGGCCGGGATCGATGGCTTGGAGCGGCTGCGTTACACAACGAGCCATCCTCGCGATATGGACGACGAGTTGATTGCTGCCCATGCCGAAGTGCCTGAACTCATGCCCTATCTGCATTTGCCTGTGCAGTCGGGTTCTGACCGGATTCTCGCCGCGATGAACCGTCGCCATGACGCGGAAAGCTATATCCGCCTTGTCGAGCGCATTCGCGCCGCCAACCCGGGCATTGCCATGTCTTCCGACTTCATCGTCGGCTTTCCGGGCGAGACGGAGCAGGATTTCGAAGCGACGCTCGCCCTCATTCGCGAGGTCGGTTACGCGCAGGCATACAGCTTCAAATACAGCCCTCGGCCTGGTACGCCCGCCTCGGCAGAGGAAGACCAGTTGCCGGAAGAGATCAAGAGCGAGCGCCTGCAACGTCTGCAAGCATTGCTGGGCGAACAGCAAATTGCTTTCAACAGGGCATGTGCGGGCAGCACCATGTCTGTTCTTTTCGACCGGCGCGGTCGCAGCGAGAGTCAGCTTGTCGGCCGCAGCCCTTATCTCCAGTCGGTTCACATCGACGATGCGCCGGAAAGCCTCTTCGGGCAGATCGTCGATGTCGCGGTCGAGGAGGGATACAGAAATTCCCTTCGCGGGCGCCTTCTCGAAACGGCCTTCGTGCCCGCATGACCGGCCGGACGGTCACGTTTTGTCCGTGCGAAGAGCACGTTGAAAGGACAGGGTGCAGTTGAGTACAGCAGGTGGCGTGAAGACATCCAGGGGCGAGGCCGGTGGCGACGATGCTCTCGTCATCGCTTTCGACGACAATCGCCTCCTCACGGAGCTTTTTGGAACAAACGACAAGAATCTTGCGCGTATCGAAAAAGGTCTTGGAATTCTAGCCACCTCAAGGGGAAACAAGCTTGTCATTACGGGCAATGCTCACGCGCGTAGTCAGGCAGACCGGGTATTCCGCGATCTCTATGCGCGCCTCAAATCAGGGCAGGACGTGAGCCAGGGCGAAGTCGATGGCGCAATCCGTCTGGCGACGGCGCCGGACGCCGATCTCGATAAGCCCCAAGGCGGTTTTGGCCGTCATCAGATACACACGAAGCGTCGCGTCATTTCCGCGCGCTCGCAGACGCAAGGCACCTATATCGATGCCCTGATGTCGAACGAGCTTGTTTTCGGTGTCGGGCCCGCGGGTACCGGCAAGACCTATCTCGCCGTCGCCGTCGCTGTTTCCATGCTGCTCCAGAAGCGTGTCGACCGGATCATCCTGTCACGTCCCGCTGTGGAAGCAGGCGAGCGTCTCGGCTTTCTGCCCGGTGACCTGAAAGAGAAGATCGACCCCTATCTCAGGCCGCTTTACGACGCTCTCTACGATACGCTGCCCGGCGAACAGGCGATGAAGGGCATCGAATCCGGGGAGATCGAAGTTGCGCCACTGGCCTTTATGCGGGGACGTACCCTCGCCAATTCCTTCGTCATTCTGGACGAGGCGCAGAATTGTACGCCTGTCCAGATGAAGATGTTCCTGACCCGTTTGGGCGAGAATAGCCGCATGGCGATCACGGGCGATCCGAGCCAGGTAGACTTGCCGCTCGGAGCGAAATCGGGCCTCCGTGACGCTCTTGATGTTCTCGACGGCGTGCTGGGTTGCGAGACGGTGCGTTTCACGGATGCCGACGTTGTAAGGCATCCGCTGGTGACGCGCATTGTGAAGGCGTATAACGCCAGGGAACGGAGTCTTCTCGGAGACGGCAAAAAATGAGCGACGGCGCCACATCCGGGCGCAAACGAAGCGCCAAGAGCCGAAGTCCGGTTTCCGGACTTGAGATCGATGTTCTGCGCGAAGCCGGAGAATGGGAGAGCGGTACGGAGGAAACGGTACGCCGTGCGGCCGAACACGCTTTCGTCGTGACGCGGGGGGGCGACGCAGCCGAACTTTGTATTGTCCTTGCTGACGATGAACTTGTCACAAAACTCAACAAGGCTTATCGCGGCAAGGACGGTCCCACCAACGTGCTCTCTTTTCCTGCTGCCGACATGCCGGATACGGGCGTTCCAGAGGAGGCTTTCAAGCGGAGCGTACCCCTTCTCGGCGATGTCGTGCTCGCCCGTGAAACCATTGCCCGTGAAGCCGTCGCCCAGCGGAAGAGCTTCGCGAACCATCTTTCCCACCTGACGGTCCATGGTGTTCTCCACCTTCTTGGCCACGATCATCTCGAAGATACGGAGGCCGAAGACATGGAAGATCTCGAGCGAGACATATTGGAGGATCTCGGCATTCCCGATCCCTACGCCACCGAGCGCACCGGACACTGACGAGAACGCCGAAAGAACCATGGCCGATACCACCGACAGAACTTCAGCCGCACGGGAAGGAACCTCGCGCCACCGTCCTCCCTTCGGTTGGTTGCGCGCGCTTCTCGGCCTTGGCAATGGCGATAGCTCGCTGCGCGAAAGCCTTGAGGAGGTTATCGAGGAGCATGAGGATATGCATCGCGGCTTGACGGCCGAAGAACGGCATATGCTCGTGAATATCCTCAATTTCGGCGAATTGCGCGTCGACGATGTGATGGTGCCGCGTGCGGATGTTGTCGGCGTCGAAGAAAGCGCCTCGCTTGAGGATGTGTTGCGTCTTTACCGTGAATCGAGCCATTCGCGTATGCCGGTCTATCGTGAAACGCTTGACGACCCAATTGGCATGGTTCATCTGAAGGACGTGCTGGCATGGTTTGCACCACTCGAAGGTGACAGTGACAATGCGGCACCTCATCCACCTTTTTCCCTCCGTTCCATTCGACGTGATGTTCTTTTTGTGCCGCCTTCGATGCCCGCGCTCGATCTTCTTGTGAAAATGCAGGCGACGCGTATCCATCTCGCGCTCGTCATTGACGAATATGGCGGCACGGACGGCCTCGTTTCGATCGAGGATCTGGTCGAACAGATCGTGGGCGAGATTGAGGACGAACACGACACCGATACCGGCCCTGCTCTCGTGCGGCGGGAAGACGGGACCATCGACGCCGATGCGCGCTGTCCTATCGAGGATCTCGAAGAGATGATCGGATTGAAGCTCGTGGATGAAGAAAACGAGGATGATGTCGACACGCTTGCAGGTCTCGTTTTTTCGTTGCTCGGACGTGTGCCGCTGCGCGGCGAGCTTGTGCGTCATCCAGCGGGCCTCGAATTCGAAGTAAAGGATGCCGACCCCCGGCGTATCAAATACATGCGCATCCACCTTCTGCCTTTGGCGGAAGAGTCCGCCTCCTCCGGCACGGAAAGCTGAACCTGTGCGGATAGAGAGCGGTCTTGCTGCGGTGTCGACGCGCGTCTCGCGTTTCGCTTCATGGCTGCCTGAATTGCGTGGCTGGCCGCGTTATCTCGCGGCGTTTGCGGCGGGCTCTGCAAGTACACTTGCCCTTCCGCCCTATGAATTCCTGCCAATCCTTTTCATTACCGTGCCGGCTCTTGTCTGGCTGCTCGATGGTGTGGGAGAGCCGACGCGCTCGCGGCGCCGTCGTGTCATGTGGCGTGCCGGGCTGGTCGGCTGGTGGTTTGGCTTTGGCTATTTTCTCTTTGGACTCTACTGGATCGGTAACGCCTTTCTCGTCGAGGCGGACAAATTCGCATTCCTGCTCCCGGCAGCCGTAACGCTGCTTCCGGCGGGGCTCGGGCTCTTTACAGCAGCCGCCGCCGCCGTCGCGCGCCTCTTCTGGTTTCACGGCTATAGACGTGTCGCGGTTCTGGCGATCTTCTGGACGGCGTTCGAATGGTTGCGAGGTCATGTGCTGACGGGTTTTCCCTGGAACCTGATCGGGGAAAGTTTCGCAACTTCCAACGCGCTCATGCAGGTCGCCGCTCTTGTCGGCGTCTACGGCCTTTCCTTTATCACCATGCTGATTGCCGGCTCTCCCGCGGTTTTCGATACGCGCAGGCCGCAGGCGCAACGTAGATTCGACAGAGAAATCCTGGCCGCCCCCGCCATTGCGATGGCAGGACTTGCGCTCATCTGGGTTGGCGGGGCCGCACGGCTTTCATCGGCGGAACTTGGCTATGAGGACGATGTGAACATTCGCATCGTTCATCCCGACACGCCCTTCTCGAAAGATTGGGACGACCCAAACCGTGTCCTCACTATTATCGGGCAGTTGTTGCGGATGTCGCGCGAGGCGACTCCCGAGCATCCGCAGGGCATAGATGGCCGCACAATTGTAGTGTGGCCGGAGAATGCGGTGCCCGTTCTTCTCGCCCGCGAGCCTTATGTGCTCGCGGCGATCGGTCGCGTACTTCCTGAAGGTGCGCTTCTCGTGACCGGCTCGAACCGGGGCGAGACCGGGCCGGACGGCCCGTCGAACCGCCTGCGTGTTTTCTACAATTCGCTTTATGTCGTGAATTCATCTGGAGAGATCGCTGAAACCTACGACAAGCATCATCTCGTCCCCTTCGGCGAATATGTGCCGCTTCGTCATTTGCTCGGACGTCTCGGCTTGAAGAAGATCGTCCAGTTCCAGGGTAGCTTCGAGACCGGCCCCGGGCCGCGTACGCTTGCGCTTGAGAACTTCCCGTCCACAGGACCGCTTATCTGTTACGAGGTGATCTTCCCTGGCGAGGTCGTGGCGCCCGGCGAACGCCCGGCCTGGCTCGTCAACATCACGAACGACGCCTGGTTCGGGGAATCCGCCGGTCCCTATCAGCATTTCTCGCAAGTGCGTCTGCGCGCGGTGGAGCAGGGCCTGCCGATCGCGCGCTCGGCGAATAGCGGTATCTCGGCGCTGATCGATCCCTATGGCCGCATTGTCAAAAGCCTGCCGCTGCACGGACGCGGCGTTATAGATGCGCCCCTTCCCGCTGCGCTTGAGCCCACATTATACGCGCGTCTTGGCGATCTCTTTCTTCTGCTGCTTCTTGCCGCTACAGGTGCCGCCGTCTGGTATGACCGGTCCCCCAACGGCCGCCCCTGACGCTGGAATCGGATCTCGCAGGTTGCATCCGGATTGATCGTCAGTGCGGAGTTTTCGCCAATTCCGCTGCAACCCTGATGCGAGGGACGACCTGAAGTTGTAAGCTTCCGGTTCTCTCAATAGCTCCAAGGCGCAAGCGTGACACGTAAATCGCCCAATCCGGTCGACGTCCATGTGGGCAGCAGAGTCCGCATGCAGCGAATGCTTATCGGCATGAGCCAGGAAAAGCTGGGCGAGGCGCTCGGCCTCACCTTCCAGCAGGTTCAGAAATACGAGAAGGGTGCGAACCGCATCGGCGCAAGCCGTCTCTACGAGATCGGCGCGGTTCTCGGTGTTCCAATCGAGTATTTTTTTGAAGGCCTTGAAAACGGCTCGTTCCAGGGTGGCGAGGAAAGCGGGCGTGTGGGGGTCGATCTTTCTCTTCTCTCGACGGCTGAAGGAATTCAGCTCAACAGCGCCTTTTTTTCCATTTCCGACCCAAAGCTCCGCCGGCGTCTGCTGGAGTTGATAAGGGTGCTCGGCGGGCAGGGCGACGAGCCCGCAACAGCAGAAATTTCTCCGAAACAATAAGATTACGGATAATAATACAGGGATATGCACTTATGTGCATATCTTTTTCCGTTCTCCTGTTGACCCCGAATACGATCCTTGCAACAACCAGAGCCGCCGGAACCCGCAGGAATACGCATTTCGCGACACGAACTACGCTGTTGCATCCCGGCATAAGAACAGCGCGGACCGGCACCCCGCCGGATCGGGCGCAGAACTCATTTCAAAACCCATAAGGGAGAGCAACTTGGCTAGGTCAAATTTCCTGTTCACAAGCGAATCCGTTTCCGAGGGCCATCCCGACAAGGTGTGCGACAGGATTTCCGATGCCGTTGTCGATCTTTATCTCGCGGCCGATCCTTATGCGCGCGTCGCTTGCGAAACACTGACCACCACGAACAAGATCGTGCTGGCAGGCGAGATCCGCGGCCCCGAATCCATCACCAAGGACATGATCGAGGATACGGCACGCAAGGCCGTGAAGGCGATCGGCTATGAGCAGGAAGGCTTTCACTGGAAGACGGCCGACTGCGAAGTCCTTCTCCATGCCCAGTCCGCGCATATTGCGCAGGGCGTTGATGCAAGCGGTAACAAGGACGAAGGCGCCGGCGATCAGGGCATCATGTTCGGTTATGCCTGCACCGAGACGGACGTTCTCATGCCGTCGCCGATCTACTATTCGCACCGCATTCTGAAGCGGATGGCCGAGGCCCGTCATTCTGGCAAGACGCCGCAGTTCGAGCCGGATGCGAAGAGCCAGGTCACGATGAAATACGAGAACGGCAAGCCCGTTGGCGTAACGTCGGTCGTCGTTTCCACGCAGCACAAGGAAGGCGTGAAACAGGAAGATCTGCGCGAACTCGTCCGCGAGGCCGTGAAGGCCGAGCTGCCGAATGGCTGGTTCCCGCCGGAAGAAGAATTCTATGTGAACCCCACAGGCATGTTCGTGATCGGTGGCCCCGATGGTGACGCGGGCCTTACCGGCCGCAAGATCATCGTTGACACCTATGGCGGCTGGGCGCCGCATGGCGGCGGTGCTTTCTCGGGTAAAGATCCGACGAAGGTCGACCGTTCGGCCGCTTATGCATCGCGCTATCTCGCAAAGAACGTCGTTGCGGCGGGCCTTTCCGAGCGTTGCACGATCCAGCTTTCCTACGCGATCGGCGTTTCCAAGCCGCTCTCGATCTACTGCGACCTCCACGGCACCGGCAAGGTGGACGAGGAAGCCATCGAGAAGGCTGTCGCAAAATGCATGGATCTGAGCCCGCGCGGTATTCGCGAGCATCTTGGCCTCAACAAGCCGATCTATGAGCGCACGGCGGCCTATGGCCACTTTGGACGCAATCCCGATGCCGATGGCGGCTTCTCCTGGGAGAAGACCGACCTCGCGGACAAGATCGCGGCTGAAATCCGCTAACCCGGTACAAGGTGCGTCGGTGAAGGGCGAAAGCGAAACGTCACGCCGTCATGTTTACGGGCGCACCCGCGGCAAGGCCTTGAAGCCGCGACAGGCGAATTTGATGGAGACCCTCTTTCCGGGGGTCTCCATTTCGTTTGGAGAGGGCACGCTCGACCCCCGATCGCTTTTTGGCGAAGTGAAGGAGGTCTGGCTAGAAGTCGGCTTCGGTGGTGGCGAGCATCTGGCGCATCAGGCGGAAACGCATCCAGATACCGGCATTATGGGGTGCGAACCTTTCCTGAACGGCGTTGCGAAGCTGGTTTCGGAGATCGACCTTCGAGGCCTTTCCAATGTGCGTATTCTGAATGACGATGCCCGCTTCCTGCTGGAGCGTCTTGCGCTTGTTTCGCTCGATCGCGTTTTCATCCTCTATCCCGATCCATGGCCCAAGAAGCGGCACAACAAGCGCCGCTTCGTGAACCCGGAAACACTCGGATTTCTCGCAAAGGCGCTGAAACCTGGTGGTGAACTGCGTTTTGCCAGCGACATTCCCGACTACATCGCCTGGACCCTCGCCCATGTGAGCCGCTTCAACCGGGAGGAAGGCGAAACCTTTTTTTGGACGGCTGAGAGTCCCGTCGATTGGCGTACACCTTACGAGGGCTGGCGCGGCACTCGCTACGAGGCGAAGGCGATCCGCGAGGGGCGGACCCCCTGCTATCTTTCCTTCCGCCGAATCTGAGACCCTTGCTCTTGCGCCCGAAAAGGCGCTATATAGGCGCCAACAGATCAGCGACGCTCTAGAGAGTGGGCTGTCTCCGGAAACGGGGGCCCGCTTTTTTTGTTATCTGGGCTTTGCGAAACCGCTCTGGAGAATGCGTTTGACCTCGACAGGTCTCGACAGGAAGTCTGAAGAAGATGCGACGGATCTTTCGATCCTCGATACGCATCTCGTTGCGCCGCATGGCGTTGCGCGTCGGGTCTTCGAATTGCTCCAGCCGAGCGCCGAAGGTATCGGCTACGAACTCGTGCGTATCCGTTTCGGTCTTCAGGGGGGGCAGACGTTGCAGATCATGGCCGAATGTGCCGACGGCACTATGTCGGTCGAGAATTGCGAGGAGCTGTCGCGCACTCTTTCTGCCGTGCTCGACGTCGAGGATCCAATCCCCGGCGAGTATAATCTTGAAGTTTCCTCGCCAGGCATCGACCGCCCGCTAACGAGGCCAAAGGATTTCGATCGCTGGCAGGGCTTCGATGTAAAGATTGAACTTGGCGAAGCCCTTGAAGGCCGCAAGCGTTTCCGTGGCCTGCTTCAGGGTGTCGAAAGCGGCGAAGTTCTTGTTCAGTGCGACATTGAAGGATATTCGGAACCGCAGGTTCTCGGCCTGCCTTTCGGGAAGTTGAGCGAGGCCAAGCTCGTGATGAGCGATGACCTCATTAGGGAAAGTCTCAAAAGACAGGGCGGGGCGAATGACGCCTCCGAAGATGCCCCCTCCGACGGAGAATAGAGAATGGCACCGGCAGTAAGCGCCAACCGGCTTGAACTGTTGCAGATCGCGGATGCGGTCGCGCGCGAAAAGTCGATCGACCGCGAGGTCGTCCTCGAAGCGATGGCCGAGGCGATCCAGAAAGCCGCGCGCTCGCGCTATGGTGCGGAAAATGAAATCCGCGCGCGCATCAATCCGCAGACCGGCGATATCCGTCTCGTGCGTCTTCTCGAAGTTGTGGAGAATGTCGAGAACGATGCCGTGCAGATCGATATGAAGTCTGCGCAGCGCCGTAATCCTGCCGCAGAGGCGGGCGACCTCATAGAGGACGAACTTCCCCCCGTCGATTTTGGCCGGATTGCAGCCCAGACCGCCAAGCAGGTTATCGTCCAGAAGGTGCGCGATGCTGAGCGCGAGCGCCAGTACGATGAATACAAGGACCGCATCGGCGAGATCGTGAACGGCATCGTCAAGCGCGTCGAATATGGCAACGTGATTGTCGACCTCGGCCGTGGCGAGGCGATCGTGCGCCGCGACGAACTTCTCCCGCGCGAAACCTTCCGCAATGGCGATCGTGTTCGTGCCTATATATATGACGTACGTCGCGAACAGCGCGGCCCGCAGATTTTCCTTTCGCGCTCGCATCCGCAGTTCATGGCCAAGCTCTTCGCTCAGGAGGTGCCGGAAATCTACGATGGTATCATCGAGATCAAGGCAGTTGCTCGTGATCCCGGTAGCCGTGCGAAGATTGCGGTGCTGTCGAACGATAGTTCGATCGATCCGGTCGGCGCTTGCGTCGGTATGCGCGGCAGCCGCGTGCAGGCCGTAGTTAACGAGCTGCAGGGCGAAAAGATCGATATCATTCAGTGGTCGCCCGATGCTGCGACCTTCATCGTGAACGGGCTCGCACCTGCTGAAGTCGTGAAGGTCGTGCTCGATGAAGATGCGCAGCGTATTGAAGTTGTGGTTCCGGATGACCAGCTCTCTCTTGCGATTGGACGGCGCGGACAGAACGTTCGCCTTGCCTCGCAGCTCACAGGCTGGGATATCGACATTCTCACGGAAGCCGAGGAATCCGAACGCCGTCAGGCCGAATTTCTGAGCCGTACTGCGATGTTTGCCGAAGCGCTCGACGTCGACGAAATGATCGCGCAGCTTCTGGCCTCTGAAGGCTTTTCGTCGATTGAGGAAGTCGCTTATGTTGATCTTGGCGAAATAGCCGACATCGAAGGCTTCGACGAGGATACGGCGCAGGAAATCCAGAGCCGTGCCGTCGAATTCATCGAGCGTCAGAACGCCGAATATGACGCGAAGCGCCGCGAGCTCGGCGTTGCCGACGAAGTGGGTGAGGTCGAGGGCGTCACGCCGAAGATGCTTGTGGCTTTCGGCGAGAACGAGATCAAGAGCGTTGAGGATCTTGCGGGCTGTGCCACCGACGATCTCATTGGCTGGAACGAAACGGTGGACGGCGAGCGCAAGCATCAGCAGGGCATCCTCGAAAACTTCGATGTGTCCGCTGACGATGCGAATGCGCTCATTATGCAGGCGCGCCTCAAGGCGGGCTGGATCACCGAAGCTGACCTCGCTCAGGAAGAAGAAGGTGAGGAAGAGGGTTCGGAGGAAGCAGGCGAGGTTGGTGAAGAAGCCTGATCGGGCGCTGAACGGTCCCGGACGGTCAGAGGTCTCCGAGCGCCGATGTATCGTCCTCGGCGAGAGTGGCGGCAAGGAAGGCCTGATCCGTTTTGTGCTCGACCCGGAAGGCCGGGTTGTGCCGGATCTGGCGGAAAAGTTGCCTGGCCGTGGCCTTTGGGTCACGGGCACGCGCGAAATGGTTGAAAAAGCGGCCGCGAAGGGTCACTTCGCAAGGGCCGCGAAAGCGCCTGCCGTCACCGATCGGGGTCTTGCCGACCTTGTCGAACGGCTTATGGCCCGTCGCGCGGCGGATGCTTTGGGGCTTGCCCGCAAGGCAGGTTCGCTGGAGGCGGGCTTTGAGAAGGTCTTGAAGGCACTCGACAAGGGTCGGGTGGCCGCTCTGATTGAAGCCCGGGACGGCGCCGAAGATGGCCGCCGTAAAATCGAGCAGCGTCTCAGAGTGGCTAAAGAACAAGGGATTCTGGGCGATGTGCCGGTTCTGATGCCTCTATGGGCAGATGAAATGGGTTTGGCATTAGGGCGCGGAAATGTGATACATGCAGCCCTGATCCAGGGACGCATGCAGGCGAAAGTCATGGCGGATCTTGCCAGGCTCGCGCGCTATGGGCGGAAGGACCGCCCGGAAAAGGCCCATGCCATGTGAGGCGTGGTGCGCAGGTTAACGAAGGATACGAATGACCGACCAGGCCGATACGAGCGAACGGAAACCGAAAGCGGGCGGCAAGACGCTGAGCCTCAAGCGGACGGTTGAATCTGGCCATGTGCGCCAGAACTTTTCGCATGGGCGCTCGAAATCGGTCGTCGTTGAAAAGAAGAAAAAGCGCACACTGAAGTCAGGCTCCGAGGCCGCTCCGGCGCCCGCCGAGGAGAAGGCAAAAACCGCTCCGGCGCCCGCACCTGCGGAGCCTGCACCTGTCGAGGCAAAGAAGCCTGCGGCTCCCGAAGCGGTGAAGCCCGCCCCCACTC
>Ga0114898_1000371_pt1 | contig 35624 bp, 32 predicted proteins | sample Malvired_Geostar_FD_83496 | JGI IMG/M metagenome (GOLD analysis project Ga0114898, IMG submission 83496) | Marine viral communities from the Global Malaspina Expedition - Malaspina viral metaG DeepMed_Geostar | ecosystem: Environmental > Aquatic > Marine > Oceanic | place: Mediterranean Sea...
CCTCCTGCTCCTTCAGAATGCCGATCACCTGCTCCTCTGAAAACCTGCTCCGCTTCATCTGTCCGTCTCCTCGTTACGACGGACTCTACCTCAAAATGGATACATTCGAGGGGAACAGGTCAGCGGCTTTGAGGTTCGGCGCGCCCTGCCGGCGCCGAAGCGGCAGATGGTCGGGCCGTTCATCTTCTTCGATCAGGCCGGGCCGGCCGATCTGCTGACCGGACAGGGCGTCGATGTCCGGCCACACCCGCATATCGGTATCGGTACCGTCACCTACCTCTATCGCGGCGATTTCCATCACCGTGACAGCACCGGTGTCGACCAGATCATCCGTCCGGGCGCGCTGAACTGGATGGTTGCCGGGCGCGGTGTGTCCCATTCGGAGCGCACCACCGCCGCCGCCCGGACCGGTCCGAACAGCCTGTTCGGCATCCAGACCTGGCTCGCCCTGCCCGAAAGCCATGAGGACATGGCGCCCACCTTCGAGCATCACGGCAAGGAAGCGCTGCCCATGATCGAGGATCGCGGCGTTTCGGTCCGCCTCATCCTCGGGGATGCCTATGGCAAACACGCCCCGGCGACGATGTTCTCGGAGACGTTCTATGCCGATGTGACGCTCGACGCCGGATGCCGGCTGCCGATGCCGGACGACCACGAAGACAGGGGACTCTATATCGTCGAAGGGTCGATCTCGGTTGCCGGCCAGGAATATCAGGCATCTCAGATGATGGTCTTCAGGCCGGGCGACAGCATCACGGTCGCGGCCGGCGCCCAGGGCGCGCGTCTTATGATCCTCGGCGGCGCAACGCTCAGCGGACCGCGCTATATCTGGTGGAACTTCGTCGCCTCCTCGAAGGAGCGCATCGAAGAAGCGAAGACCGAATGGCGCGCCGCGGACTGGGGCAAGGGACGGTTCGATCTCCCGATCAATGACCGGGACGAATACATTCCATTGCCAGAGTGACCGGACACGACCTGGAGAAACAAAATGAACAAGTGGCCCCAGCTGGACTACCTCGACTGGCGCGAGACGTGCTCGGCCCTGCATCTCTATCTGCAGATCGCCGGTAAATACCGTCTTGCTCATACCCCGTGGCTCAACCATTCCTGGAACGCGACCTTCTATGTCACGCCGCTCGGCCTGGCCTCCTCGCCGATCCCCGACGGTCCGGGCATCGAGATCCTCTTCGATTTTCGCGAGCACAGGGTGGTGGGCACCTGCGGCAACGGCCGCAAGGCGTCGTTCGATCTCGGGCCATCCACGGTCGCCAAATTTCACGCCAATTTCGTGCAACTGATTTCCGACCTTGGCGGCACGCCGAGCTTTAACGGCACGCCGAACGAGGTGCCCAACCCCGTACCGTTCATCGAAGATCATCGTGACCGGCCCTATGACCGGGACGCCGTCCAGCGCTTCCATCAGGCATCGGTGGCGATTGACAGGGTCTTCAACCGGTTCCGCACCTCCTTTCTTGGCAAGTCCAGTCCCGTTCACCTGTTCTGGGGCGCTCTCGACCTGGCTGTTACCCGCTTTTCGGGGCGGCGCGCGCCGCTCCATCCCGGCGGCATTCCTGCATTGCCCAACGATGTGGCGCAAGAAGCCTATGACCGCGAGGTCTCCTCGGCAGGGTTCTGGCCCGGCGGTGGCGGCATCGATTACCCCGCCTTCTATGCCTACGCTTATCCGGCGCCTGGCGGCTACCGCGCCGCGTCCGTGCAGCCCGAGGCCGCATTCTGGCACGAGGAATTGTCGGAATTCATGCTGCCCTACGAGGCCGTGCGGACGGCGGGCGATCCCGATGCGGCGCTCATGGGGTTTCTTGTTTCGACCTACGAGGCCGCTGCCGATCTTGGAGGATGGGACCGCGATCTGCTGGAATGTGTGCCAGGGCGACCGGGTCAGGTGCGGCCACCACACGCTGAACTGCCGAAGACCGCCCCTTTATCGACCGATGAAGAGGTTGAACGGGAGGATGGCGCATCGAAGGGGCGCTACCGGCTTGTCATCGAGGGCGTCGAGGCGGAGATGACCTATAGCCGTGCCGGCGAAGGCCTGATCATCATCGACCACACGGAAGTGCCTGCGGCCTTGCGTGGCCGCAGGGTCGGGGAGCGGCTGGTGCGCCAGGCGATTGAGGATGCCCGTCGAGACGGCGTGGCCATCATTCCGCTCTGTCCGTTCGCCAAAGCGCAGATCGACCGCCATCCGGAATGGCAGGACGTGCTGCGTCGATGATCGGAGGGGCGGCGGGGAGTAGCGCACCGGTCCAGCCCATCCGCCGCTGCCTTACCCCTCATGCAGCCTGCGGTTCAGGATGGCGACCAGCTCCTGCATGAACTTGTCGCGCAGCGGCTGCTTCTGCCGGCTGGTCCGGGTGATGATGAAAAAGCCGGTGTGCAGTGCCAGGTCGCTGCCGGACAGGTTGCGCATCTCGCCGACCTGCAGCCAGCGCCGGGCGTAGTGGTTGGGCAGGAAGCCGATGAAGCTGCCGCTCAGGATGAGGTGCGCGGCGGCTTCCATGCTGGACACGCGGGAGCCGACGAGGGCGTTCTTGATGATGCCCAACTCCTCGTCGCCGCCATAGCTGCGCACCACCAGCGGATGCTGGCGTAGCACCGACAGTTTCGGTTCGTCGTCGGGATGCAGGAACAGCGGATGCCGGCGGCCGCAATAGAGCGAGTGTTTCTCGACATAGAACTGCCGGTATTGCAGCCCCTCGCGGTGATAGATGATCGGCCCCAGCGCCAGGTGGAGGTTGTTGTTCGCCACCTCCGTCTCCAGATGCTCGGGGATATCCACCACCACCTCGATCTCCGCCTCCGGCATCTTCTTCAGGAAGGCCGAAATAGCCTCTGATATCGGGAAGTCGTAGTTGGAGACGGTATTGTCCACCAGCCCGATGCGCAGCTTGCCGGTGACCCGGCGGCGCAGTTCGCTGAGGCTTTCCTCGAAACTGTCCAGCTCCGCCAGGATCAGCCGGGCCTGGCGATAGACGATGGCGCCCCGGTCGGTCAGCTGGAAGCCGCGCCGGCCACGCTGGCACAGGGTGAAGCCCAGACGCTCCTCCAGCTTCTTCAGATGCAGGCTCAGTGCCGACTGGGTGATGCCAAGCGAGATTTCGGCGCCGGCAAAGCCGCCATGCTCGACGATGGCCTGAAAGACATGGAGCGCGCGGATGTCGGTGTTGGCGAGACGCATGGCTGCCCGACAGCTTGTTTGAGGAAAACTTATGTAAGGTTTGAAGGAAATATATTTTCTTTAAGCGCATCCTCATGCGTCAATCTTGTCAACAAAGAAAGCGTGATTTCAGGGAAATCGTAACTGGCAGCGTCATTCAACCCTTAGTAATAGCGGGGTTTGCGCTGTAATGTGCAAAGCAGAAGAATCACAACTGCTGAACAGTGATTGGCTGGGTACTAACGCCACCCTGGATAATCCAATTTCAAACGACGGTACGTCAGTATTGGGGCGGCGTTATACGGTGCCGGCACGCGAAGGGCGTGCTGTGAGGGTCGCCAGGGGGCAGACCATCCGCATCGTCAACACGCATGGCACGCAGGTCTGCGATACCTGGGCCTTCAGCCAGGCCAACCTGCAGGAATTCATGTCCTGGGAGCATGGCCGGGTGATGATCAGCCGGGTCAATCCGGTTGCCGGCGATCCGCTCGGCTCAAACCGTCGCCGGCCGATCCTGCAGTTCCTGGAAGACACCTCGCCCGGCATCCACGACACGATCTATGCGGCGTGCGACCTCTACCGCTACCGCATCCTGGACGTGGCCGGCTATCACGATAATTGCTCGGACAATCTGCGCATGGCGATGGCGGCCATCGGGCTGACCGTGCCGGAAGTGCCGCAGCCGCTGAACCTCTGGATGAACATCCCGATCTCGGAAGGCGGCAAGACCGAATTCCTGCCGACCGTCTCCAAAGCCGGCGACCATGTGCTGCTGCGCGCCGAAATGGACGTGATCGTCGTCATGTCGGCCTGCCCGCAGGACATCATCCAGATCAATCACGGCACCCCCGCCGACATTCACTTCATCGTCGAACCAGCCTGATCCCCAGCCTGATCCGAGGCGGGCGGAAAGCCCCCGCGCGGCGTGCCAAAGCGAGGAGTCAAACGGATGATCGAAGCGGCCACCCTGTCCAACTCCGCCATCGGCCTGTCGGAACCGGCCGATATGTTCTCCCCCGACCATTACAAGGCGATGCGCCGCCCGCTGGATCAGGCGGAGACGCTGCCGGCCTGGTGCTACACCAGCGAGCGTTTCTACAAGCGCGAGGTGGAGCGCATCTTCCTGAAGGTCTGGAATTTCCTCGGCCGCGCCGACCGCATCCCCAATCCGGGCGATTATTTCACCCTTACCTTTGCCGGTGTGCCGCTGATCATCGCGCGCGGCGATGACGGCAAGGTGCGCGCCTTCGCCAACATCTGCCGGCATCGCGGCTCCATCGTGGCGCTGGGGGAGGGCAATTGCCGGGCCTTCAAGTGTCCCTACCATTCCTGGGCCTTCGCGCTGGACGGCACGCTGCTGGGCGCGCCCTCGATGGAGGAGACCGCTAATTTCGACCCTGCTGATTATGGGCTGATCGAGGTGCGGCTGGAAAGCTGGGGTGGCTTCATCTTCGTGAATTTCGACCGGGATGCGCCGGACCTGCTGAGCTTCCTGGGCGACCTGCCGGAGCGGCTGGCCTCCTACAATTACGAGGAGATGGTCTGCGTCCGGCGTGTCGAATACGAACTGAACTGCAACTGGAAGATCTATGTCGAGAACGCCATGGAGGCGTACCACGTCCCCTATGTGCACAAATCGACCCTGCAGCGGCAGAAGGGGCCAACTGCCCAGCCCATTGAGACCAGGGGCGAATGGGTCGGGCTGTTCAAGGAACATACCGGCAGCCGCGCGCTGCTGGCGGGCGAAACCGGCTTTCCGCCGATCCCCAGCCTGACCGGCCCGGCCGCCGCCGGCACGCATTATCCGCTGATCTATCCCAGCACCATGTTCGGCGCGACCATCGACTGTATGTGGTGGCTGGAAATCCACCCCATCGCCGCCGACCGCACGCGGCTGATCGTCGGTTCCGCCTTCCCGAAGGATGTGGTGGCGCGGCCGGATTTCGAGGAGATCGTCACCCGCTACTACCGGCGCTGGGACATCTCGATCCCCGAGGATAACGAGATTTCCGAACTGCAGCAGCGCGGGCTCAGCTCGCCGCTCTACCGCGAGGGCCGCTTCTCCCATCTCGAACCCCTGGTGCACGCCATCGACAATTGGGTGCTGGACCAGGTGCTCGACCCGGCCTGAGGACGGATCATGGATTATGTCTGGCATTTCGGGATCGTCTGGGATTATCGCGTCGTCTTCCTGCGGGGGGCCTGGATAACCGCGCTGCTCACACTCTATTCGACGCTGATCGGTGTCTCGCTCGGCCTGCTGTTCGGCCTGTTCCGCTCCAGCAGCATCGTGATCCTGCGCTGGCCGGCGGCGGTCTATATCGAATTCTTCCGGGCGACGCCGGTGCTGGTCCAGCTGGTGTGGATCTACTATTCCCTGCCGATCCTGACTGGCCTGCAGATGAGCGGCATCGCCTCGGTCTCGGTCGGCCTCGGCCTGCACGCGGCGGCCTATTTCGCGGAAATCTTCCGTGCCGGCATCGCCTCCATCGACAAGGGCCAGTGGGATGCCGCGCGTTCCATCGGCATGGGCTATGGCCAGGCGATGTGGCGGATCATCCTGCCGCAGGCGGTGCGCCGCATGGTGCCGCCCTTCATCAACGAGTTCGCCACGCTGATCAAGCTGACCACGCTGGGTTCCGTGCTGGCCGTGTACGAGCTGCTGCACGAGGCGAACAATTTGATCAACAACACCTACCGTCCGCTGGAGGTCTACACGGTGCTGGCGCTCGCCTTCGCCGTGCTGATCTACCCGATCATCCTGCTGTCGCAGCGGCTGGAGCGGTACTGGAAGACCAACTCGTGAGGGCGCGATGATCGAGGTCCGGAACCTGCACAAATATTACGGCCCGCTGCATGTGCTGCGCGGCATCGACGTGGACATCGCCAAGGGCGAGGTGTTCTCCGTCATCGGCCCGTCCGGGTCGGGCAAGAGCACCTTCCTGCGCTGCCTGAATTTCCTGGAGGAATATCAGCAGGGCGATGTGCGTTTCGACGGCCGGCTGGTGGGCTATCGCGAGACGGCGGGCAAGCGGCTGCGCGCCGGCGCCGGCTCCATCGCGGCGATACGCACCCGCATGGGCATGGTGTTCCAGAGCTTCAATCTGTTCCCGCACAAGACCGTGCTGGAGAACGTCATGGAAGGCCCGGTCATCGTTCAGAAGAAGCCGCGCGCGGAAGTGCGGGCGATGGCGCTCGACCTGCTGGCGCAGGTCGGCCTGTCCGATAAGACGGACCAGTATCCCAGCAAGCTGTCCGGCGGCCAGCAGCAGCGCGTCGGCATCGCGCGGGCGCTCGCCATGCAGCCGGAGGTGATGCTGTTCGACGAGCCGACCAGCGCGCTTGACCCGGAACTAGTGGGCGAGGTGCTGGATGTGATGAAGAACCTCGCCACCGGCGGCATGACAATGGTGATCGTCACCCACGAGATGTCCTTCGCCCGCGAGGTCTCCGACCGGGTGATGATGATGGACGAGGGCGTGGTGGTCGAAATCGACCGGCCGGAAGTGATCTTCGGCAGCCCGCGTAACGCCCGCACCGCCGACTTTCTGCGCCGGGTGGTGCACTGACATGGATGAACGCGTGCATATCGACGAGGTGATTGCCCCGAAGACCGGCTGGTCCTGCCGGCTGGATGCCGGGCAGCACCTCAAGATTGTCGATCTGCAGGGCGCCCAGGCGGTGGACTTCCTGGCCTATGCCGCCGACCGGCCGGAAGAGCGTTACAACGCGGCCGATACGATGAAGATCGCCGGATCGATATTCCTCACGAAGGGCAGCAAGCTCTATTCCGACATGGGACGCGTGCTGCTGACCATCGTCGAGGACAGTGTGGGGTGTCACGACACCATCGGCGGCTGCTGCAGCCGGGAGAGCAACCTTGCCCGCTACGGCCAGCCGGGGGAGGCGAACTGCCGGGACAATTTCCTGGGCCAGCTCGCCCGCCACGGTCTCGGTAAGCGCGACATCGTGGCGAACATCAATTTCTTCATGGCCGTGCCGGTGCTGCCGGATGGCGCCATGGCGATTACCGACAGCCGCTCGAATCCTGGCGATTACATCGTGCTGCGCGCCGAGATCGACGTGCTGGTCGTGCTGTCCAACTGCCCGCAGATGTTCAACCCGGCGGCCGGCTACGACCCGTCGCCGATCCGCTGCGTGGTCTATTCAAATTCCGACGAGAAGGAGATGGTCCGATGATCCTGAACCGGGAGCCGCAGGACCTGTTCGACCCCGCCCTCTACGCCAATGTGCGCAAGCCGCTGGCCGAAGCCGAGACGCTGCCGCCCTGGTGCTACACCAGCGACCGGTTCTACCAGCGCGAGGTGGAGCGCATTTTCCTGAAGGTCTGGAATTTCATCGGCCGGGCCGACCGCATCCCTAATCCGGGCGATTATTTCACGCTGGAATTCACCGGCATCCCGCTGATCATCGTGCGGGGCGATGACGGCAAGGTGCGGGCCTTCGCCAACAGCTGCCGGCATCGTGGCGCGCTGATCGCGATGGGGGAGGGGCGGTGCCGCGCCTTCAAGTGCCCCTATCATTCCTGGGCCTTCGGGCTGGACGGGCAGCTGCTGAGCGCGCCCTCGATGGAAAAGACCGCCAATTTCGATCCTGCCGAATACGGGCTGATCGAGGTGCGGCTGGAAAGCTGGGGCGGCTTCATCTTCGTGAATTTCGATCCGGATGCGCCGGACCTCACGACCTATCTGGGCGATTTCACCGAGCGGGTCGCCCCCTACAATTTCGAGGATATGGTCTGCGTCCGGCGCACCGAATACACCATCGATTGCAACTGGAAGATCTATGTCGAGAACGCCAAGGAGGCTTACCACATCGGCACGGTCCACCGGAACACGATCAACCGCTACGCCTCGGCCAAGTCGGCGGGCTACCGGGTGCAGGACACGGCGGGCAATTACTGCTCCACCTTCTCCATGCATGACGGCTCGATGGCGCTGCTGAAGGGCGACAAGGGTTTCCCCGTCATTTCCACCCTGATGGGCGATCTGCGCGGCGGTACCACGGCGCCGCTGATTTACCCCAGCACCTATCTCGCCTGCACCATCGACTGCGCCTGGTATCTGGAGATCCATCCGCTGGGGCCGCGGCGGATGAAGCTGATCCATGGCGCGCTGTTCCCGAAGGACAATCTGGCGCGCAAGGATTTCGAGGAATCGGTCCGCAACTACTACCGCCGCTGGGACATCACCACCGAGGAGGACAATGTCGCCTGCGAACTGCAGCAGCGCGGGCTGGAAAGCCCCTTCGCGCTGCCCGGGCGGTTCTCCTACCGCGAGCCGCTGGTGCGCGACATCGACAACTGGGTTCTGGACCAGGTGCTGTGATGCCAAAGGCCAGGCCGCGCGAGGGAAAGATCGGGCTGTATGTCGAATCGCTGACGCGCCAGCCGGAGGTGTTCCACATCACGCCGGAACGTTATGCCCGCGTCGCAGCGCGCCTGCCGGAGATCGCGGCGAGGATCGACCCGGTGCTGAGCTTCGACGGCGAAAAGTTCGCGGAGAATGTCGAGACTGCCGACGTCATGGTCGGCTGGGAGTTCGACCGCAAGGCCGTGCGCGAACGGGCGGAGAATCTGGCGCTGGTCCACATCACCGGGGCCGGACTGGACCATCTGCGCCCCTTCGACTGGCTGCCATCGGGCGCCAGGCTGACCAACAACAGCGGCGTGCATGGCGAGAAGGCCGGCGAGTTTGCCTTCATGGCGGTGCTGATGCTGAACAACCGCATGCCGCAGCTTATGAATGCGCAGGCGGCGCGCAAATGGGACCGCGCCTTCGCCTCGGTTAGCGCCGGCAAGACCCTGCTGGTGGTCGGCGTTGGCCATATGGGGGCGGAGGTGGCGCGCTACGCCTACCGCAACGGGCTGACTGTGCTGGGCATCAGGCGCAGCGGCAAGGCCAACCGCTATGTCCACAAAATGGGCACGCCCGACCGGCTGGCGGAATTCCTGCCACTGGCCGATTTCGTGGTCGTCACCGCTCCCGCCGTCGAGGAGACGAAGCACCTGATCGGCGCTGCGGAACTGGCGCTGATGAAGGATACGGCCGGGCTGGTGAACATGGCCCGCGCCCATCTGGTCGATTATCCGGCGCTGAGCCGGGTGCTGGAATCCGGCCGGCTGTCGGGCGCCATCCTCGATGTGTTCTCGCCTGAGCCGCTGCCGGCGGACAGCCCGCTGTGGAGCGTGCCCAGGCTGATCCTGACCCCGCATTGCTCATCCGACGATGCGGATCTCTACGCGGAAAAGACGCTGGAACTCGTCTTCCGCAACATCGACCGCCTGCTGGGCGGGCGGAAATTAAAAAATGTGGTCGATCTGACCAGGGGGTACTGACCATCGGCGGAATCCAATGCTCAAACGCACGGAGGCACCAATGTTTCGAACGACATTTCGCAGATTAGCCCTGGCGACAGGGATGGTTGCCATCGCTCTGGCCGGCACGGCCGCCCTGGCGGACGCCAAGGCGCAGATGATGGATCGCATCCTGACGGACAAGAAGGTCAAGGTCGGCTACATCCCGTCGCCACCCGGCACGATCAAGGACCCCGCCAGCGGCGAGGTCAAAGGCTTCTACGTCGAGGGTGTGCGCTACATGTTCGACCAGATCGGCGTCGAGATCGAATTCGTCGAAACCACCTGGGCGAACTTCGCCGCCGGCCTGCAATCCGGCCAGTTCGATTTCTCGATGGCCGGTACTTTCGCTACCATCAAGCGCGCGGCGGCGGTCGAGTTCACCAACCCGATCCATTATCTGGGCTACAGCGCCGTGGTGAAGAAGGGCGACGAGCGCTTCAAGTCGCTGGCCGACTTCAACCAGGAAGGCATCAAGATCGCCGTGGTGCAGGGCGGCGCGGGCCAGGAATATGTCCGCGAGAACTTCCCCAAGGCGGAGATGGTGCAGCTGGCCACCGGCAACCTGACCGCGCCCTTCATCGAGGTGGCCTCCGGCCGCGCCGATGTCGGCATCGAGGATGCCTGGCAGGCCCGCCGCTTCGCCACCGCACAGCCGGGCGTAACCGACCTTTTCGGTGACCAGCCCTACAATGTGCTGCCCATCGCCTGGGCGGTGAAGCGCGGCAATGACGACATGCTGCGGTTCCTGAACACCTCCATCGATTTCATGCTGCTGACCGGCCGCTGGGAGAGGATGGCGGCGCCGTACGGCGGCACCGGCCGCTATGTCGACAAGGTGGTGATGGTGCCGTTCGGCCCGGCCACCGAAGTGAAGAAATAATCCCTACCCCTGACTGCCGGCGCCGTCCTGGGGCGGCGCCGGACTTTCTTCCCGCATCGCCCCCCTCGAATTGACAGGAAAGGCACGCCTCCAATGTCCGTTTCCACCGACGACGACAAACAGCAGCTTCTCGACTGGGTCGAGGCCGACCGCGACAAGCTGGTCGCCTTCCTGCGCGAATTCATCCGGCGGCGCAGCCCGAACCCGCCCGGCGACACGCTGGAAGCCGCCGCCCATGTGATGCAGGCGCTGACCGAGAACGGGCTGGACTACAAGATTATCGATCCGAACAAGGTGATGCCGAACATCATCGCCAGCGTCGAGGGCGGATCGCCCGGCCGGCACCTGGCGCTGAACGGCCATCTCGACGTGTTCCCGGTGGAAAGCGATTATGGCTGGAGCGCCGATCCCTGGGGCGCGGAAATCCGCGACGGCAAGATTTATGGCCGGGGCGCTGCCGATATGAAATGCGGCACCACCGCCTCCCTGTTCACCTATATCTATCTCAACCGGATGCGCGAGAAGCTGAAGGGCAAGCTGACGCTGGTCGCGGTCTCCGACGAGGAGACCTTTGGTCCCTGGGGGGCGCGCTATCTCGCCGACCATCATCCCGAAGTGTTCGGCGATTGCTGCCTGAACGGCGAGCCGAGCGGCATGGGCTCGCTGCGGTTCGGCGAGAAGGGGCCGCTCTGGCTGGAATTCACGGTGAAGACCGCCGGCGCGCACGGTGCCTATACCCATGCCAGCCCCAGCGCCACCAAGATCGCCGTCGGCATCATTACCCAGCTGGAGGATCTCAGCGACATGGAGCCGGCGGACCTCGGCAATCTTGAGGCGCTGATCCGCGATGCTTCCTCGGTCATCGATCATGAATTCGGCGATGGCGCGGCGCGCATCGTGCGCCGCGTCACGGTCAATCCCGGTACCATCAGCGGCGGTGTGAAGGTGAACATGGTCGCCGCCGACTGCACCTTCCAGGTCGATATCCGGGTGCCGAACGGGCTGACCGACGCGGACATCCACAAGGAAGTGGCGCGCATCCTTGAGGCCTACCCGCAGGTGACCTACAAGACACTGGTCTATAACCCGCCGGCCTGGACCGACCCGGACACCGAGATGGCCCGGATCGTGCGCGCCAACGCCATGCTGGTCTCAGGAATCGATCCGGTGCCGGTGATCAGCCTGGGCGGCACCGATGCCCGGCTGTGGCGTTACAAGGAAGTCCCGGCCATCGTCTATGGCCCGGCCCCGCGCGGCATGGGCAGCGTCGATGAGCATGTGCCGATCGAGGAGTTCATCCACGTGGTGAAATGCCACGTGCTGTCGGCCTACGATTATCTGACGGCTGAATAGCGCATGTGGGGCTTGCCATGATTCAAGCCGGCGGCGCGAGTTGTGCCGCCGGCACGGTCGCCTGAAAGGAGACCCGACAACCCGTGCGGCCCTTCATGCCTTCGTGGCCGAAAACGAGGCTCGCATGGCCGCCATGTCCGCTGCATCGCGACAGATCGAGGAGGAGTTGGGCGTGCTCGAAGCCCTGGCCCGACGGATGCGGCAAGAGGCGATCACAGCCGAGATCATTGAAATCGCGGCGGGGGCGATGGCGGGCCGGCGACTGCGCTGAGGTATCTGGCTCGCTGGCTTGATCTGGATCAGTTCGCCCCCGCCCCATAAAGGCTAGCCTGATCCCAATAGGTCCGTTTCAGGGAGCAGCCCCATGCCATCCGCCGAGAAACCGAGGTTCCGCTTCCCATCCGCCTTTACCATACTGTTCGCGCTGATCATCCTCGTGGCTGCACTGACCTGGATTATTCCGGCTGGGCAATATGAGCGCGTGGCCTCCGAGGCTTTGGGCAAGGATGTGCCGGTGGCGGGCAGCTATGCCCTCACGGACGCCAATCCGCAGGGTTTTTTCGATGTGATCCTGGCTCCCATCGCAGGCTTCTATGATCCTGTCGCCTATACCGCGAATGCGATCGACGTGTCGCTTTTCGTGCTGATCATCGGCGGCTTCATCGGGGTGGTCACGGCGACCGGAGCGATAGATGCAGGCATTGCGCGGGCGATGATCCGGCTGAAGGGGCGCGAGAACTGGATGATCCCCTTCCTGATGGCGCTGTTCGCTTTGGGCGGCACCACCTACGGGATGGCGGAGGAGACGCTTGCCTTCTACGTCCTGCTGATCCCGGTCATGATCGCCGCCAAGTACGACGCCCTGACGGCCGTGGCCGTGATCCTGCTGGGGGCCGGCGTCGGCGTTCTTGGATCCACCATCAACGCCTTCTCGACCGTGATTGCATCGGATGCGGCGGGCGTGACCTTTGCGGATGGTCTGGTATTGCGGCTGGTAATTCTGGCTGTGTGCTGGGTGGTCACGGTGGCTTTCGTGATGCGCTATGCCGCCAGGGTCAGGGCTGATCCGGCCAAATCGCTGGTCTATGACAAGAAATCCGAGAACGAGGCGCATTTTCTGGCCGCAACCCCGGATCACTCAGAGGCGGGCGCCGCGACATTCACCGGCCTGCACAAGATTGTCCTGATCCTGTTCGCGCTGACTTTCGGCGTGATGATCTGGGGTGTATCCGTCGGCGGCTGGTGGATGGCGGAAATGAGCGGGTTGTTCCTCACCGCCGCCATCGTGGTCGGCGTCATTGCCCGGCTGGGCGAGGGCAAGCTGGTGGACAGCTTCGTAAACGGCGCGCGCGATCTTCTGGGGGTTGCGCTGATCATCGGGCTTGCGCGCGGAATCGTCGTTGTGATGGATGCGGGTCTGATCACCGACACCATCCTGCATGCAGCGGAAACCAGCGTGGCGGGGCTGTCGCAGACCGCGTTCATTCTGGTGATCTACTGGATTGAGGTGGGGCTGTCGTTTTTTGTGCCCTCGACCTCGGGTCTTGCGGTGCTGTCGATGCCCATTCTGGCGCCGGTGGCCGATTTCGCAGGTGTGAAGCGCGAACTGGTTGTGACGGCATTCGCCACAGCCAGCGGCATGGTCAACCTGATTACTCCCACTTCGGCCGTCGTCATGGGTGGGCTGGCAATTGGCCGGGTGCCCTATGAGCGATGGCTGCGCTTCGTCTGGCCGCTTCTCGTGGCGCTGACCCTTATCGTCATGGCAGCCCTTGCCATGGCCACCGTGTTTGGAGGCCCCCCGACATGACCCTTGCATATGGCGTTCATTCCGAAGCCGGCATCCTGCGCCGCGTCATGGTTCACCGGCCCGGCTCGGAAATGGCGCGGCTGACGCCCGCCAATGCCGAAAGCCTGCTGTTCGACGATGTTCTGTGGGTGAAACAGGCCCGGATCGACCATATGGCCTTTGTCGATGTCCTGCGCGAACGCGGGGTCGAGGTCGTGATGCTGCGCGAGATGCTGGAGGAGGTTTTGGCCGATGAGTCCGCGCGCCGCTGGCTGCTGGAGGCACGGATCAACGACAATTCGGTGGGTGTGGGCCTGTCTGCCGATCTGTTGGCCTGCCTGATGGAAATGCCCGCCGAGCCGCTGTCGAATATTCTGATTGGCGGGATGAGTCGGGCCGAACTGCCGATCCCCGAGGGCGGCGTCGTGGTGCCGATGCTGCGGGACGAAGATTTTCTGCTGGCGCCGATGCCGAACCAGATATTCACCCGTGACAGCTCCTGCTGGATCTATGGCGGCGTCACGCTGAACCCGATGTTCTGGCCCGCGCGGCGCCTGGAGACGCTGAACCTCGCCGCGATCTACCGCTTTCATCCCGATTTCAAGGATGCCGGTTTCCCGATCTGGTTTGGCGACCCGATGGTGGATCATGGGCTTGCCACACTGGAAGGCGGCGATGTGATGCCGATCGGCAATGCAACCGTTCTGATCGGCATGGGCGAACGCACCACGCCGCAGGCGGTGGGGCAGGTGGCGCGCGCGCTCTTTGCCGGCGGTGCGGCGGAACGGGTGATCGCCTGCCAGTTTCCGCGCGCTCGGTCCTCCATGCATCTGGATACGGTTTTCACCTTTTGCGACCGCGATCTGGTGACGGTCTTTGCCGAGGTGACGGATGCGATCCAGACCTATTCCCTGCGCCCCGATGACAAGGGCGGCGTGCAGGTGACGACCGAAACGGCGCCGTTCCTTGAGGTGGTTGCCGGGGCCCTGGGCCTGAAGAAACTGCGCACGGTGTCAACCGGCGGCAATGCCTACGAGGCGCAGCGCGAACAATGGGACGATGCCAACAACCTGCTCTGCATCAGCCCCGGCGTCGTGGTGGGCTATGTCCGAAACACCCATTCCAACACCCTGCTGCGCAAGGCGGGGGTCGAGGTCATTACCATTTCCGGCGCCGAGCTGGGGCGCGGTCGCGGCGGGTCGCATTGCATGTCGTGCCCGCTGATCCGCGATGCGCTGTGACGTGCCCGATACCCTTGAAAGGATCACCTCATGCCGCAAAACCTGCACGGCCGCAGTTTCCTGAAACTGCTGGACTTCTCCCCTGACGAGTTGCGCTTTCTTCTTCGCCTTGGGGCCAGCTTGAAAGAGGCGAAGGCCACGGGTACCGAACAGCGCCTGCTGGACGGCAAGAACATTGCCCTGATCTTCGAGAAGGACAGCACCCGTACCCGCAGCGCGTTTGAGGTCGCGGCCTTCGATCAGGGCGCGCATGTCACCTATCTGGGGCCATCGGGCAGCCATATCGGCACCAAGGAAACCATGAAGGACACGGCCCGTGTTCTGGGCCGGTTCTACGATGCGATCGAGTATCGCGGCTTCGGTCAGGCAGAGGCCGAAACGCTGGCCGAGTTCGCCGGTGTGCCGGTCTATAACGGGTTGACCGATGATTTCCACCCGACGCAGATTCTGGCTGATCTGATGACCATGCGTGAGTTCACCCATAAGCATCTGTCGGACATCGCCTTCTGCTTTGTCGGCGACACCGGCGGCAATATGGGGTCGTCGCTGATGGTGGGGGCGGCGCTGATTGGCATGGATATCCGGCTTTGCGGCCCGCAAAGCCTGTGGCCGGACGCAGCCCTGGTGGATCACTGTCGCAAGCTGGCGGAAACCAGCGGTGCCCGTATCACCCAGACCGAGAAGCTGGCTGAAGGTGTCGAGGGCTGCGACTTCATCTATACCGATGTCTGGGTGTCGATGGGCGAGCCTGATACCGTCTGGGCCGAGCGCATCGCGCTGCTGTCGCCCTATACCGTCACCCGGGAGGTGATGGAGCTGACCGGCAACCCGCATGCCAAGTTCCTGCACTGCCTGCCTGCCTTCCACAACCGCGACACCAAGACCGGCGAGAAGGTGTTCCAGACCTATGGCATCGATTGCATGGAGGTGACGGAAGAGGTGTTCGAATCCGCCGCCTCGGTGGTGTTCGATCAGGCGGAGAACCGGCTGCATTCGATCAAGGCGGTGCTTGTCGCCACCATCGGGGGCTGAGATGCGCATTGTCGTCGCGCTGGGTGGCAATGCCCTTCTGAAACGCGGTGAGCCGATGACGGCCGAGGCGCAGCAGACCAATGTGCGTGTCGCCGCCGCCGCCTTGGCGGACCTTGCGCGCGATCACCAGATCATCGTGGCACATGGCAACGGCCCGCAGGTGGGGCTGATGGCACTGCAGGCGGCCAGCTTTGCGCCGGAAAACCCCTGGCCGCTGGATGTTCTGGGGGCCGAAACCGAAGGCATGATCGGCTATCTGATCGAGCAGGAGCTGATGAATGCCCTGCCGCCGGGCGTCGATTGCGCCACGCTGTTGACGCGGGTCGAGGTCGATCCGCTGGACCCGGCCTTCGATCAGCCGACAAAGCCCATCGGCCCGGTCTACACGGACGCGGAAGCGAAGCGGCTGCGCGCGGAACATCGTTGGTCGATGGTGGCCGAGGCCGAAGGCAGGTTGCGGCGCGTCGTGCCTTCGCCCCTGCCGATCGCCCTTCTGGGCCTGGCGCCGATCCGCCTGCTGGTCGAGGCCGGGGTCTGTGTGATCTGCGCCGGCGGTGGCGGCATCCCCGTGGTGCGCGGCGAGGACGGCAAGATGCGAGGCGTAGAGGCGGTGATCGACAAGGACCGTACCTCGGCCCTGCTGGCCATGGCGCTGCAGGCCGACATTCTGCTGATGCTGACCGATGTCGAAGCAGTGTTCCGCGACTGGGGTGGGCCGGATCAGGCGGCGATAGCCGAAATCACTCCCGACGCGCTGGATGCGATGGACTTTGCGGCAGGGTCGATGGGGCCGAAAATCACCGCTGCTTGCGGTTTCGTGCGGTCGGGCGGTTCGATGGCCGGCATCGGCAGGCTGCAGGATGCGCGCGCAATCGTCGAGGGCCGGGCAGGCACGCAGGTGCGCATTGACCCGCTTTCCGTTATGTCCGCATTTATAAGTTAGTCCTGTTCATGCTGTGATCCTCTCGGGGACCGGCTGGTGAGGGGGCGCCGCCTTATCACGACGGACTCCCTTTCAGAATGGAAACATTCCCGGGGGAACAGGTCAGCTGGCGGAAAACCGGGTAACATCATAGGGTGTGATGTCGATGTTCGGCGTCTCTCCGATGGCCAGCTGCGTTGCAAGTTGACCCGTCATGGGCGCGGCGGTGAGCCCGAGATGGCCGTGACCAAAGGCGGCAATTAGACCCGGCGCGCCGGGAACCGGCCCGATCATCGGCAGGCTGTCGGGAAAGGAAGGGCGCTGGCCGCTCCAGACCTGCCGGGACTCGGTGTTGAGTTTCGGCAGGATACGCTTGGCCGGCCCCGCAAGTACTTCCGAGCGCCGGTAATCGGGGGCGTGATCAAGCCCGGCGAATTCGGCCGTCCCGGCACAGCGCACCCCTGTCTCCATGCTCGATGCCACGAACTTGGCATCCGTCACCATCAGCGAGTTGTTGATGGTCACGCCCGGATCGTCGAAGACGATGTGGTATCCGCGCTCGGCCTCCAACGGCACCTTGACGCCGAATGAGGCGAGGAACTTCGCCGACCAGGGACCGGCCGTCAGGATGGCGCGGTCGAAATCATGAAGCCCCTGTTCGGATTGAATGCGGACCCTGCCATCTTCGCGCGGCGACACGGCCTCCACCTTTGCCTGCAGGATGTGACCGCCCATGTGCTGGAATTTTTCCGCGAGCACTTTTCCGATCGCGCCAGGGTCGAGTGCCCTGGCCTGATCGTGGATCAGGATTGCGGCCTCATACGCCGTTGAGACGTCGGGTTCGACATCGCGCAACGTGGCGGCGTCGATCTTCTCGAACGGAACGCCGCGGTCCCGGCGAATTCGCCATTCCAGGCTGTTGGTATCGGCTTTCGCCGCATCGCGGTACAGGAACACATACATCGAATCGCGCACCAGATGCTCGCCGCCCGTTCCCTGCAGCAAACGCCGGTACATTTCGACCGTCGGCCGGTTCAGCTGCAGCATCGCATCGGCAATGGCGGGAATGCGATCGGCCTGGCCTGCGGCGAAGAATTTCGTCATCCAGGGGAAGAACCGCGGCAGATAAGGCCAGCGCAGCGCAACCGGCCCCTCCGGATCGAGCAGCCATTTGGGCACATTCTTCCAGACGCCGGGCATGGATTGGGGGATACAGGACCAGGCCGAAATAACCCCGGCATTCCCGAAGGATGCGGCCTCCGCCGGCGGGCTGGGGTCGATCAGCGTGACATCCAGCCCCCGCTCCCGCAGCGACAGCGCGGTGCAGATTCCAACGATCCCGGCGCCGATCACACCGGCAGTCTCAGGCTTGTTTCCCATACCTTAGCTCTCCGTTGATGACGTCCCGGTAAGCCCGCCGGTGCTATGTTGCGCCGGCTTCCGCCACCCGCGCACTGCGCCGGGCGAGGATCTGCTGCACCAGCGCCGGTGCGACAAAGGCCAGCGCCCACAGATCGCTTTCATAACCGGGGGCGACCAGGAAAATACCGGCTATGGCGCACAGCGCGCGGAACAGGGCAGGCATCGGCGCCAGGAAGAAGCCGCTGACACAAATCGCCAGCAGGAAGACGCCGATGGCGCAGGTGATGGTCGTCTCCAGAAACGCGGCCCAGGTGAAATATTCCGGGATTACGATCAGCATAGCCGGCGAATAGACGAACACCATCGGTACGATCAGCTTGCCGATACCGAGGGTGAAGGCGGCAACGCCGGTGCGGAACGGGTTGGCGTTGGCGATGCCCGCAGCCGCATAGGCCGAGGCGCAGACCGGCGGCGTGATTTCCGAGATGACGCCGTAATAAAGCACGAACAGGTGCGAGGCCAGCGGCGGCACGCCGAGATTGCCGAGGGCCGGCTGCGCCACCGTCGCCAGCATGATGTACAGCGCGGTGGTTGGCAGGCCGGCGCCCATCAGGATGCAGGTCACGGCAATCAGCACCAGCGACACGAACAGCGTGATGTTCTGCACTGAAAATTCGGTGAATGGCACCAGGGCGACGACCGGATGCAAGCTCTCCGCCAGCGTCTGGGCACTGTTGGTGACCAGGAAGCCCAGGCGAAAGCCAAGGCCGGTGGTATTCACGACACCGACGACGATGCCGATGGCGGCGCAGACAGCACCGACGGCAAGGGCGTATTTGACACCGGTTACACAGCCATCGAAAAGGTCACGCGGCGTCAGCCGGTGCATCGGATTGACGAAACCGATGATGACCGCGCTGGTGATGCCCCAGAACGCTGCCATATTCGGCGAATAGCCCGAGAACAGCACATAGATCAGCACGAACAGCGGTATTGCCGTCGGCCAGCCCCGCTTCAGGACGCTCAGCAGATGTGGAATGTCTTCGCGCGCCATGCCCTTCAGCCCGAGACGCCGGGCCTGGAAATGCACGATACACAGCACGCCGATGTAATGCATGGCCGCCGGCACGATGGCGGCGACGACGATGGTGGTGTACGGGACCTCCAGGAATTCCGCCATGACGAAGGCGGCAGCGCCCATGATCGGCGGCGTGATCTGGCCGCCGGCACTCGCTGCGGCCTCGACCCCGCCGGCAAGATAGCCGGGATACCCCATCTTCTTCATGTTCGGAATCGTCAACGACCCGGTCGAGACCGTATTCGCGATAGAAGAACCCGAGATGGTTCCGAAAAAGGCCGACGAAACCACGCTTACCTTGGCAAGACCGCCGGTATAGCGCCCGGCGATGACGCTCGCGACATCCACGAAGAACTGGCCCAGGCCCATGCGCTGGGCCAGGACGCCGAACAGCACGAAGTGAAAGACGACCGTGGAGACGATCCACAGCGTGACGCCGAAGATGCCCTCCGATGGAAAATACATGTTGTTGATGTACTGCTTCCAGCCGATCCCGGGATGTTTCAGGATATCGACCGGAATATAGGGGCCGAAAAGCGCGTAGCCGGTAAAGATGATGATGATGATCGGCACGATGATGCCGAGTGTCCGGCGAACGGCCTCCAGCAGGATGCCGATCAGCAAGGTTCCCATGACGACGTCCAGGATGGCGGGGTTGCCCTGGCGCATGACCTGGGTGGTCAGGTCGATCCCCAGCCACGGAATCGTCAGCCCGTGCCAGGTGACGCCCACATACATCGACGCGGTCACGCCGGTTACGATCAGAACCCAGTCGTAAAGCGGGACGTTGCCGTAAATGAACAGGCTGACCGGGCGTACCTTGCCCGCCTTTTGCGACGTCAGCAGCGGATATCCGACGAAAATCAGGAAAATGACGCCGGATAGATGAAACCCCATGTGCCAGAAATCCACGGGCGTGCCAAAACCCGCGGTATAATAATGGTAAATTGCAAAACAAAATGAAAACCACAGGGCGAAGAACTTCAGATAAGGCCCCGTATTTCTGGTTTGAAGCCCTGAATCGTATTTTTTCTCCAGCTCTTCGGCTTTTTTATAATCGTAATCAGCCATCCTGCGACCTGTTCTTTTAATTAATTTATTTGTCTTTTGTGTTTATGAGTGCGGTCCGCCAATCCGGAACTGAACCGGCGGTCCGTTTCGGGACCGCCGGCACGTGTCGCTTCCGGACTGTCGCAGCCGGTTATTTCAGGAGGCCGGTTTCCTTGTAGTAACGCTCGGCACCCGGGTGCAGCGGAATCAGGATGCCTTTCAGGGCGTTCGCCTCGATGATGACCTTGCCCTTGGCATGGCCATTATCGAGAAGCTTGCGCGTACTGTCGTTCCACAGCGCCTTGGTGATCTCGTAAACCAGCTCCTCGGGCTGATCGATAGAGGTGATCAGCTGCGCGTTAACGGCGAGGGTCGGCACGTCGTAGGTGACATTCTCGTAAGTACCGGCCGGGATAGAACTCTCCACGTAGAACGGAATGAAGTCATTGATTTCCTTCCGTTCCTTTTCGGGGAACTTGTAGAGTTCGAAGCCCTTGGTGGAGCCAAGCTGCACCAGCGCGGAAGCTGGCGTGCCCATCGCGTAGAAATAGGCATCGAGCTGCCCGTCGGCGATACGCTGCGCGGACTGGGTATTGTTCAGCTCGGCGGCCTGCACCTCGACGCCGTAATGCTCAAGGATCATCTTCACGACGACCTGCGTGCCCGAACCGGCCTGGGCGATGCCAACGCGCTTGCCCTGCAGATCCTTCAGCGAGGTCATCGTCTGACCCTTCGGAAGGACCAGATGCAGATCCTCCGGGAACAGATTGGCGATGGCGCGAAGCTTTTCCTTCTTGTTATCGACGAAAGCGCCTTCGCCCTTGAAAGCCTGCACGACGTTCTGCCCGCCGGCGAGGCCGGCATCAAGCTGGCCGGCCTGAATCGAATTGATATTGGCAACGGTTGCGTTGGTCGAGACGGCGATCGCGACCAGCCCCGGTACACCGCAGCTGCCGCCCTTATCGCAGGGCCGGGAACCGGGCGGGTTGGAGAGCGCATTTGCGAGCAACCCGCCGATAGGGAAGTAGGTACCGCCCGCAGCGCCGGTGCCGATACGCCAGAATTTCATGTCCTGGGCCTGGGCAACGCCGCCGGCGATACCTCCCAGGGCAACAGCGGTAACAGCTGCCGCAAGTGTCAATTTGATGAATTTTTTCAAAGTAGCCTCCTCTGACGGGTTCTGGATTGTTTTGTTGGGATGCACGCAAGGAAGCGTGCATCCGGCAATAGGCAGTTGCGCCCGAAACGGGCCGATTCCAATCATTGTGACAAAATGCTCATCCACCGGGGGCATTTGAGCAAATCCTTATTTCTTTTAGGTTCATAAATTGTACTTATGGGTTCGCAGCATGAGGACTCCGATATGAATTTGTGGCAGCTCCAGGTATTCCGCGAGGTTATGCTGACCGGCTCCCTGACCAAGGCCGCGAAGAACCTTGGCCGGACGCAGCCGGCGATCAGCGCCGCCATTGCAAATCTTGAGCGCCATGTCGGCTATGAGCTGTTTGAACGGAAGAACAGCCGCCTGCACCCGGTTCCCGAGGCCCAGTTCCTGCTCAGCGAGGCCGAAGGCATTCTCGGCCGCATCTCGTCGCTTGAGCGGTCGATGCGGGAAGGCAGCGGCCTCGGCAGCGCCCAGGTCCGCGTCGCCTGCATGCCGATACTGGCTGATTTCTTTATGCCCCGCGTTATCGGCCAATTCACGCGGCAGCATCCGAACACGCATTTCCTGATGATGGCGCCCAGCTCGTTCAATATTTATGAGCGCATTGCCGCGCAGCAATTCGATGTCGGGCTTGCTGAACTTGGCTGGGAGTCGGATCTCGTCCATGTGGACAAGTTCGAGGTGAATTGCGTCTGCGCCCTCTCCAGCAAGGATCCCTTGGCGTCGCGTCCGTTCGTGACGCCGGGCGATCTCGATGGCCGGCCCTGCGCGACATTACTGCCGGAGCATGTGATTCCGCGCCGGTTACGGCAGATTTACGAGGAAGCCGGGGCACGCCTCAACGTTCAGTTCGAATTGCAGAACGCCGCCTCGCAATATCCCCTGATCGCCGAGAATATCGCCTATGGCATTTTCTCCCCGCTCAGCGCCTGGATATACCGAACCACCCATCAACGCCCGCAGGAAATCAGTTTCCTGCCGTTGCGCCCATCGGTCGTCTATCCGTTCGCGATCCTGACGCCGATGCACCGGCCCATGTCACGGCTTTCGCGGGAATTCATTGCCCTGTTGCTGGGCGAAGTCCGAAAGCTGATCGTCGAAATGGATTCCATCTTCAATGCCGGCCCGGTCACCGATTACCGCACCGCCATATCGATCGCGAAAACATAACTGTTTGACAGACGCCGTCGGCGCCTTCTTTCCTAATGGCCCTTCACCTTGCGTCTCCAGGCGGGCTGATGCCGGTCAACTCTTCGGATAAAAACTACGATGTCGCCGTTATCGGCGGCGGCATGATCGGGCCGGCGGTCGCCGTCGGCCTGCTTGAGCGTGGACTCGATGTCTGCATCCTCGACGAGGCGGACGATGTGCTGCGCGTGGCACGTGGCAATTTTGGCCTGGTGTGGTTTCAGGGCAAGGGTTTCGGCATGCCGCGCTATGTCGAATGGACCCGCCGTTCGGCTTCCCTGTTCCCTGGCTTCGCGCAGGAACTGCGGGAATCGACGGGTGTCGATATCGGCCTCGCACAGCCGGGCGGGCTGGAGCTTCTGCTCGGCGACGAGGAAGAAGCGCACCGGCGGCATTATCTGGGGCAGATCTATCAGCAGGGCGGCGGCGCCCGGTATGAGGTCGAATTTCTCGACCGAAAGCAGGTTGAGGAGATGCTGCCGGGTGTCCGGCTTGGCGATGGTGTCACGGCGGCGTCCTACAGCCCCCTCGACGGTCATGTGAACCCGCTGTTCCTGCTGCGGGCCATGCATACGCGCTTCCGTCAGCTGGGCGGCGCCTATCTGCCGCATCATCATGTGTCCGGCGTCACGCGGCGCGGCAGCGCCTATGAGCTGCAAACCGCCGGCGGTATCGTGAGCGCCGGCAAGATCGTGATCGCCGCCGGCCACGGATTGCGCGATCTGGGGCCGCCGCTTGGCCTCGACGTGCCGATCCGCCCGCAACGCGGACATATCCTGGTGACGGAGCGGACCCAACCCTTCCTGCCGATGCCGATGAGTGCGTTCCGGCAGACCGTGGAGGGGTCGGTCATGCTCGGCGTGTCGGCCGAGGAAGTCGGCTATGACGACAGCATCAACACCGCGACGTTGCAGACCATTGCCGAACGGGCCGGTCGGATCATCCCGGCCTTGCGGCAACTGAACATTGTCCGCACCTGGTCGGCCCTGCGTGTCCTGACCCCCGACAAATGCCCGGTTTACACGGAATCCAGGACCCATCCCGGCATCTATGCCATCGCCTCGCACAGTGGCGTCACCCTTGCCGCCGCCAATGCGAAAGTCGCATCGGGATGGATTGCCGGCGAGCCGCCGCCGCCGGAGTTCGAAGCCTTCGGGCTGGAGAGGTTCGATGCTGAAGCGACGGCATAGCGCGGCGCCGGGGATCATCATCGAGATCGACGGCGCGCAGGTCGAGGCCGCACAGGGCGACACCGTCGCCGCCGCCGTCCTCGCCCATAGCGACAGCGCGACGCGGGCGACGCCGGTATCCGGCAGCGGCAGGGCGCCTTATTGCATGATGGGCGTCTGCTTCGAGTGCCTGATGGAGATCGACGGCATCCCGAACCGCCAGGCCTGCATGGTGACGGTCGCGCCGGGGATGCGGATCGCGCGTCAGCTGGGTTCCCGCAAGCTCGGGGACCGCACATGACCGTTTTCGATTTCGACCTGGTCATCATTGGTGCCGGTGCCGCCGGCATGGCGGCCGCCGCGGCGGCATCGGCGCTCGGGCTCAGCACCGCCCTTGTCGATGAACAGCGGCAGCCGGGCGGGCAGATCTACCGCTCCATCGAGGCGGTAGAGAAAGACCGGCCGCAAGACCTCCCCGTGCTGGGCCGGGATTATGCCCATGGTGGCGCGCTGGCGCGGGCATTGAGGGCCGCCGACACGGTGCGCTATCTTGCCGGACAGGTGGCCTGGCAGATCGAACGCGATGGCGGCGTCTGGTGCAGCGACGGCGCGCGCGCCAGCCGCCTGCGGGCGCGCCACGTCCTGCTCGCGACTGGCGCCATGGAACGTGCTGTGCCGGTGCCGGGCTGGACCCTGCCCGGTGTGATGACGGCAGGGGCGGCGCAAATCCTGCTGAAGAGCAGCGGCATGGTCCCCGACGGGCCGGTCGCGCTGGCCGGCGGCGGCCCCCTGCTGCTGTTGATTGCCGATCAGCTGATTCAGGCAGGCGCGTCGATTTCGGTACTCGCCGAAACCACGTCCTGGCGCGACTATGTGCGCGCCGCCCGTCACCTGCCGAAAGCGTTGCGCGCGCCCGACTATCTGAAAAAAGGCATCGCCATGCGGCGGCGGATCAGGGCGGCCGGCGTCGAGATCGTCAGCGGCATCTCCGGGCTGGAAATCGCTGGAACGCAGCGTGCGGCCGGTGTGGCCTTCGATGTTGCCGGCAGGCGCCGGGAAATCGCCGCCGATACCGTGCTGCTGCATCATGGCGTGGTGCCGAACACCCAGGCGACGCGGCAATTGCGCCTGCCCCATGAATGGCACGGGGCACAGCATTACTGGTATCCGAAGACCGACGATTTCGGGGCGACCGAGGCCGGGGCCATCTTCGTTGCCGGCGATGGTGCTGGAATCCTCGGCGCACGCGCGGCCGAGCTGTCCGGGCGGCTGGCGATGCTGGAAATCGCCCACCGGCTTGGCCGGATTGATGCGGCAGAACGCGACCGCCTGGCCGCGCCGCTGCGGCGTGACCGCGACCGCCAGGCGGCGGTACGGCCGATGCTTGACGCGCTCTTCCCGCCGCCAGCGGAAATCCTCAACCCGCCAAAGGACGAGACCATCATCTGCCGCTGCGAGGAGGTGACGGCCGGCCAGGTCCGCCAGGCCGCGGACCTCGGGGTGCCGGGGCCCAATCAGTTGAAAGCGTTCCTGCGCGCCGGCATGGGCCCTTGCCAGGGGCGGCTGTGCGGCCTGTCGGTGACGGAGATCATCGCCGCCCGGCAGGAAAGGTCACCGCAAACGGTCGGCGCCTATCGCATTCGCCCGCCGCTGAAGCCGCTGTCCGTCGCGGAACTGGCCGACATGCAGCCGGAAGCGGACTGACTCGGCACACATTGGCTGTTTCATGGTGCCGGTCAGGCGGTCCTTCAAGCTTGTACCAGTTCATCATCACCGGCAGGAACCAGGGCTTGCCGTGCGGTTCCGTCGCAATCATCCCGGAAATCACTGGCACCAGCCGGCGGCGCACGCCGCGATGATAGAGGTCGGAGCCGATCTCATCATGCAGGCTGCTCCCCTTCTCCAGCCTTCCGCGCTACTCGTCGAGGCTGGTGTAATCCGCCGCCTGGGTCAGATGCCGGCGCAGCAGCGCCTCCGCCCATGCCAGGTCGCCGCTGCCGAGCGCCTCGATGATCGCCAGATGCTCGCGGCAGGACTGCACGATACGCTCGCTCGCCATGCCGGTGAATTCGGCATATTCGCGCATCCGGCGCAGATTGTTCTGGTGCCGGATGGCCTGCTGGAAATAACGGTTGCCGGAGAACTCGGCGATCATTTCGTGGAACGCCGTGTTGGTCTGGAACCAGTGTTCCGAGGTCACGCTTTCCGGCGCCGCCAGGATTTCCTCATGCTGCTGGCGCATGGTCTCCAGCTTCGCCCTGTCCACCGCGAAATGCCGGGCGCGCAGCGCGCCGCATTCCACGACGATGCGGAACTCATAGGAATCCTCGTAGGCCCGGTCGTTCTCCAGCATCTCGACGAAGCCCCAGCCATGGCCGCGCAGCCGCTCGATCAGCCCTTCGCCGGTCAGCCGGGCGAGCACACGGGCCAGCAGTGCGCGCGACACGCCATAGCGGTCCGCCAGCTCCGCCTCGGTCACCTCATGGCCGATATGGCCCAGCGCGCGATCGCGCAACATCCGGTCATGGATGACTGAAAGCCGCGATTCAGGGAAATCCTGTGTCGCCTCGCCGGGCGCCGGCAGGCGCGCGACCAGGAAGCCGCGGCCCTTTTCCGAACGCAGGAAGCCCTGCGCCTCCAGAAACCGCATGGCGGTACGCACCGGCGAGCGGGACACTGACAGCTCCTTCGCCACGCGCTGTTCGGGCAGGCGGGAGCCCGGCTCCGGCCGCTGCTCGGCCAGCATGGCAAGGATGCGTCCGGCGATCTCGGCCTGCAGGTCGCTGCGCGGCGCGTCGCCCTCCCGCGGCGAAACCGTGGCGCTCCCATCCTCCGTCATGCCCGATTCCTATTTGTATAATTTAATTTCATAGTTCGATTTTGACTCTAAAACCCCTGGACTTTGTGTTTTTTCTGCAATCAAAATACACAAATTTGTCATTCAGGATAATCCCCATGAGTTATCAGCCTTTCCCGCTAATCGAGATTTCCGGTACCCCCACGGAGCGCGGCCGTTCCTATGGCGCGCAGGCCACGGAACGAATCCATAAGGGGGCGGGGCATTATGTCGAGCAGATTCGCAAGATGGGCCTGACGCAGGAGGATATGGGCCGGCTGATCGCCGCCTTCCTGCCGACGGTGAAGGAATTCGATCCCGCTTATGCCGAGGAGATGGCGGGCATCGCCGAGGGCGCGAAGATCGAGCTGGAGGCGATCCTGCTGCTGAACTGCCGCACCGAGATCCTGCAGCTGGCCCGCCGCCATGCCGGCCTGCTGGACGAGCCGGATGGCTGCACCGGCGCGGTGATCCTGCCGGAGGCCAGCCTGAACGGCGAGCTGATCCACGGCCAGAACTGGGACTGGAAGGCGGAATGCGTGGAGACCGCTGTGGTCCTGCGCATCCGGCGCGAGGATGGGCCGGACCTGATGACCTTCACCGAGGCGGGGGCGCTGGCCCGCGCCGGTTTCAACGCCACCGGTGTGGCGATCACCGCGAATTATCTGGAATCCGACCTCGACTATACGCAGGAAGGCATCCCGCTGCCGCTGATCCGCCGGAAGGTGCTGGAGTGCGAGCATCTGGCCGACGCCATCCGCGCCGTCGCCTGTACGCCGAAATCGGCCTCCAACAACATGATCCTCAGCGCCCGTGACGGTTTCGCCATTGATTTCGAATGTGCGCCGAACGAGGCCTTCGCGATCCGGCCGGAAAACGGGCTGATCGTCCATGCCAACCACTGGAACAGCTCGGTGGCGCTGTCCAAGGTGAAGGATGCCGGCATCCTCAGCACGCCGGAGAGCTATTACCGCGATTGGCGGGTGCGCCAGCATCTGGAGAAGAAGCTGGGCAAGCTGACCGTGGACGATCTGCGCGAGGCCTTCTTCGACGATTTCCTGACACCCTATTCGGTGTGCCGCCCGCCGCGCCCGTCGCATGCCGGCAATATCAGCTCGACCGTGGCGATGATCCTGATGCGCCCGGCGGCCGGCATCATGGAGGTGGCGCCGATGCCTTCGCGCAACCGGGAGTTCACCACCTACACGCTGGAGACACGGGCCCGCAAAGGGCTGCCCGATACCCGCGAAGCGGCCGAGTAAAAGCCGCGCGGACCGAAACAGAATAATCCTCGAACAGGCAGGAGCTGGGACATGACTTATGCGAAAAGGTTGACCGGGCTGGCGCTTGCGCTGGCCGTTGCCGGCGCGGCAGGCGCCGCACAGGCGGAAACCTCGGTTAAGGTGTCGCTGAACGCCGACATCCGTTCGACATATCCGGGAGTGAATCGCGACGCCAATACCGACGGCGTGGTGCACCACATCGTCGAAGGGCTGGTCGCCTTCAAGGAGAACAGCGAGGTTGCCCCGCTGCTGGCCGAGAAGATCGACCTGTCCGCCGACGGGCTGACCTACAGCTTCACTTTGCGCCAGGGCGTGAAGTTCCATAATGGCGCGCCGCTGACCGCCGACGATGTGCTGTTCGCCTGGTCCAGATACATGGACAAGGACACCAAGTGGCGCTGTTTCTCCGACTTCTCCAAGGGCATCAGCAAGGTCGCCAAGGTGGAGAAGACCGGCGACATGAGCGTCGCCTTCACGCTGGAGCAGCCCAGCGCCCTGTTCCTGGGGCAGATGGCGCGCATCGATTGTGGCGGCACCGGCATCCTGCACAAGGACAGCTTCGCCGCCGATGGCAGCTTCGTGAAGCCGGTCGGTACCGGCCCCTACAGCCTGGCTGAATGGAAGAAGGGAGAATATGTCGAGCTGGAGAAGTTCGCCGGTTACAGCCCGCGCACCGAGAAGCGCGACGGCTATGCGGGGGAGCGTGTCGCCCATATCGACAAGGTGCGCTTTGTCGTCATCCCTGACGGCTCGGCCGCCAAGGCGGCGCTGCTCAGCGGCTCCATCGATGTGCTGGCGGATCTCGATGTCAGCCATCTGAAAGAGGTGAAGGCCGCCAAGGGCGTTGTCGTCGATAGCGCGACCACCATGGGTCTCAGCGCCTTCCTGCTGCAGACCAAGGACCCGGTCTTCGCCGATGTCCGCATGCGCAAGGCACTGGCCCACGCCATCGACATGTCGGCCATCGTCGATGCGGTGACGCTGGGTACGGCCACGCCGAACAACTCGCCGATCCCGACGGTCAGCGCGTTCTATGGCAAGCCGCAGGGCGAGCAGATCAAGTACGATCCGGCGCTGGCGAAGAAGCTGGCCGCCGAGGCCGGCTACAAGGGCGAGCCGATCAAGATGGTCACCAACAAGCGCTATGCCGCCTCCTTCGACTCGGCGGTGTTCGCGCAGGCGATGGCCAAGGATGCCGGCATCAATATCGAGCTGGAGGTGATTGAGTGGGCGACCCAGCTGGATATGTACCTGAAGGGCAATTACCAGATGATGTCCTTCCTGTATTCGGCGCGCCTCGACCCGTCGCTCAGCTTCGACATGTTCTCCGGCCCGAAGGAAACCCAGGCGCGCAAGGTGTGGGACAATCCGGAAGCGCAGAAGCTGATCGCGAAGTCGATGGCGATCTCCGACAAGGCCGAGCGGCAGAAGCTGTTCGATACGCTGGAAGCCATGTTCCGCGCCGACCTGCCGATGCTGGTTCTGTATAACGGCTCCGACATCGCGGCCTATTCGGACAGGCTGGAGGGCTATAAATCCTGGATGGCCGGCCAGCCACGGCTCTGGGGCGTGAAGGTGAAGGGCTGACAAAGCCGCCCTACCCATAGCCAGAGTCCGAAGGGGAGAGCGGAACCGCCATGCTGCGCTATCTGATCGGCCGGCTGCTGACCACGATTCCGACGCTGCTGCTGGTTTCGCTCTCCGTCTTCGTGCTGATCCGGCTGGTGCCGGGCGATCCCATCGCGCTGATGCTGGGCGACGCCGCCGATGCGGCGACGGTGCGCGACATCCGCGAGGCCTATGGCCTTGAAGAACCGCTCTATGTGCAGTTCGGCCTGTGGCTGCTGAAGGCGATCTCCGGCGATCTCGGCCGCTCGATCTCCAATAATGCGGCGGTGGCGCCGCTGATCCTCGACCGGTTCCAGGTCAGCGCCTCGATCGTGTTGATCGCGGTTGCTGTGGCGGCCTTCGTCGCCGTGCCGCTCGGCATGATCGCCGCCTGGCGGCAGAACCGGCTGACCGACATTCTCATCATCGCCGGCGCCACGCTGCTGCTCTCCCTGCCCAGCTTCTGGCTCGGCCTTCTCCTGTTGCTGCTGTTCGGGCTGAAGCTCGGCTGGGTGCCGGTCATCGGCTATGTCTCCTTCGCCGAGGATTGGGCGGCCGCACTGGCCTATATCGCGCTGCCGACGCTGACCCTGATCCTGATCGAGATCGGCGTGCTGACCCGCATGGCGCGCGCCAGCACGGTGGAGGTGCTGCGCCTGGAATACATCACCCATGCCCGCGCCAAGGGTGTGTCGGAAGGGGCGGTCCTGCTGCGCCACGCGCTGCCCAACGCCTTCGCGCCGACCTGGACGCTGATCGGGCTGGTGCTGGGCAATCTGCTGGGCGGTATCGCGGTGGTAGAGACGGTATTCACCCTGCCGGGGCTTGGCCGACTGCTGGTCGATGCGATCTTCGCGCGCGACTATCCGGTGATCCAGGGCTGCATGCTGTTCACCGCCGTCATCTATGTGGTGGTTAACCTGATCGTCGATCTCTGCTACCCGCTGTTCGACCCGAGGGTGATGTCCGAATGATCGCCACCCTTTTCAGCTTCCGCAACAAGCGCGCCAATGCGCTGATCGGCGGCGCGCTGATGGCCGTGATCCTGGGGGCGGCCGCGCTGGCGCTGGTCTGGACGCCGTTCGATCCGCTGGGGATCAATCTGCGCGCGCGCTTTGCTCCTCCATCGTCCGCCCATCTGTTCGGCGCCGACGAGTTCGGCCGCGATGTGCTGAGCCGGGCGATGGCCGGCGCGCTCAGCAGCACCTCGATCTCCTTCCTCACGGTTTCCTTCGCAGTGATCTGCGGTACCGCGGTCGGCGTCGTCACCGGCTATGTAAGGGGCTGGACCGACCGCGCGATCATGACGGTGAACGACACGCTGCTGGCGTTTCCCGGCATGCTGCTGGCGCTGGGGCTGATGGCGGTCATCGGGCCGAACCGCTATGGCATCATCCTGGCGCTGGGCATTGCCTATACGCCGTCGGTTGTGCGCGTGGTGCGCGGCACGGTGATGTCGATCCGCGAGCGCGAATATGTCGAGGCCTCGCGGGTGCTGGGCAATGGCGAGATCTACACCATGGCCCGCCATGTGTTGCCGAATGCCATCGCCCCGATCGCGGTACTGGCGACCAGCATGTTCGGCTGGGTGATCCTGTCGGAGAGCGCGCTGTCCTTCCTCGGCCTCGGCGTGCCGCCGCCGGCCCCGACCTGGGGCAACATGCTGGCGGGTGCCAGGCCCTATCTCGAAAGCGCGCCCTGGCTCGGCATCGCGCCTGGCCTGTGCATCGCGGTCACGCTGCTGGGCATCAATCTGCTGGGTGACGCGCTGCGCGACCGGCTTGATCCCCGGATGGCGCAATAGGAATGGCGCAATAATGACGAGCGTTCTGGACATCACGAATCTGAAGATCGGCGTGCCGGGCGCCGGACTCGTCGTCGATGATGTGTCCTTCTCGGTCGGTGCCGGCGAGGTGGTGGCCGTGGTCGGCGAATCCGGCAGCGGCAAGACCATGGTCGCGCGCTCCGTGCTGGGCCTGTTGCCGCCGGGGCTGGTGCGCGTGGCGGGCGGCATCGCGCTGTCCGGCGAGGCCATCGAGGACGCCCCCTGGCACCGCCTGCGGAAGTTGCGCGGCGGCGAGATCGGCATGGTGTTCCAGGAGCCCATGGTGTCGCTGAACCCGGCCTTGCGCATTGGCGCGCAGATGGAGGAGGGGCTGACGATCCACCGTCCCGGTATGGGCCGGGCGGAACGCCGCGCGCTCTGCGCCGAGATGCTGCGCCGGGTTGGCATCGAGGATGCGGAACGCTGCTTGCTGGCATTCCCGCATGAATTCTCCGGCGGCATGCGCCAGCGCATGATGCTGGCCTCCGTCATGATGCTGAAGCCGCGCCTGCTGGTCGCCGACGAGCCGACCACGGCGCTGGACAGCCTGACCCAGCGCGAGGTGCTGGATCTGATGGTCGGGCTGACCCGCGAGATGGGCACGGCGGTGCTGCTGATCACCCACGATCTCGGTGTGGTGGCGCGCTACAGCCAGCGTTGTGTCGTTCTGGAGAAGGGCAGGCTGGTGGAATCCGGCCCCACCGCGCAGGTGATCGGCGCGCCGCGAGAGCTCTACACGAGGCGGCTGGTCGAGGCGATCCCGCGCCCGCATCCGCGCGACGGTTCGGATCAAGCCGGCGATGTCGTGTTGACGGTGGAGAATCTGGCCGTCACCTTCCGGCGGCGCGGCGGCCTGTTCCAGCGCGCCACCGACATGCAGGCGGTGAAGGGTGTCGATCTGACGGTGCGCGCCGGCGAGACCGTGGCCGTGGTCGGCGGCAGCGGCTCGGGCAAGACCACGCTGGGCCGCGCCATCCTGCGGCTGGTCGAACCCTCGGGCGGCACCATCCGCTTCAAGGGCATGCCGCTGCTGCAGGCTGGCCGGGCCGGGATGCACGCTTTCCGCATGGCCTGCCAGCTGATTTCGCAGGATCCCTATTCCTCACTCGATCCGCGCATGCGTGTCGGCGACATTGTCGGCGAGCCGCTGCGCCTGCTGGAGGGGATGAGCGCCAGCGGCAAGCACGCCCGCATCGAGGAGGCGCTGGCCGAGGTCGGCCTCGCCGATTACGGGCGGCGCTTTCCGCATCAGCTTTCCGGCGGGCAGCGCCAGCGCGTCGCCATCGCCCGTGCGCTCATCCGGCGGCCGGAACTGGTGATCGCCGACGAGCCGATCAGCGCGCTGGACATGACGATCCAGAAGCAGATCCTAGACCTGCTGGAGAGCCTGCAGCGCAGCCACGGCTTTTCCTGTCTGTTCATTAGCCATGACCTCGCCGCCGTGCGGCAGATCGCCAACCGGGTGATCGTCATGCAGGAGGGGTGCATCGTCGAGCAGGGCGAGACCGAGGCGGTGTTCGAACGCTCCGACCATCCCTATACCCGCGCCCTGCTGGAGGCCTCGCCGGCGCTGGCCCTCAGCCGGGGGCGCTGAACCGGGGGCGCGCTCTGTCGTCAGGATGGCGTTTTCGGACGATAGAATCGTTGCTCCCGGTTGATGAGCTGGCAGTGGCGCTGGGCGATGCCCAGTTCCAGGCTCTGCGCGATACGGGACGCCTTTTCCACGAACAGGCGGGCCGCGGCCGGCGGGCAGATTTCCGCCGCCGTTTCGGCGAAGATTTCGAGCCAGCGGTCGAAATGGTCTGCATCGATCGGCAGGGCGATGTGCTTTTGCATCGGATTGCCACTGTAGCGGCCGGTCATCAGCGTGACCGACGACCAGAAGGCAAACATGCGCTGCAGATGCGGTTCCCAGGCGTCGATGCGAGAGGCGAAGATCGGTCCCAGCAGTTCGTCGGCCCGGATCTTCTCATAGAAGCGCCGGACCAGCCTCTCGATCATCGCCTCGTCGATACCGGTTTTGCTGGGGCTGTGGTAGTCGGACACGGCAATCCCATCGCGCTGGAAACATGAATGGACGGTAATGATATAAAGATGTATTGTAAATATGTCTTTATTGAATAAAGTCGCTTTCCTGCCGGCTTTCCGTGCCGGGCGATAGGACATACTCTCGCCTGCAGAGGAGGAATAACCATGCAGCCTGCCGGAGCCTGTTACGTGCCATGCGCCTGACCGCATTTTCCGACTACGCATTGCGGGTTCTGATGTATGCCGCGACGGTCGATGACCGGCTCGTCACCATTGAGGAGACGGCGCGGGTCTATGGCATCTCTCGGGCGCATCTGATGAAGGTCGTGAATATCCTGATCCGGGCGGGCTATTTGCGCGGCGTACGCGGGCGCACCGGCGGCTTCGCCCTGGCCCGCACGCCGGAGGAGATCAATCTGGGCGCTGTGGTCAGGGCAACCGAGCCTGATTTCGCCCTGGTCGAATGTTTCGTCGCGGAGGGTCGGTGTCTGGTTTCTGGCTGCTGCAAGCTTCCAGCGGTTCTGAACGAAGCGCTGGAAGCGTTCGTGACCACACTGGACCGTTACACGCTGGCCGATATCGCTCTCACCCGGCGCGATTTCGACCTGGCAGCATCGGCTGGCACGGCCAGCGGTGACTGAAACAACGGCTGGCAGCCTGCCAATTGATGTGAATATCCGCTTTCGAACTCGATAATCAATAAGCCGCCACGCTGTCCAAGACGGTGGGGACCATCTCTGATCAATAACAACCTTACCGTGGTGCCCGGGTCGTCAGAGGCGAAAGCGAACTCCAGGGCGGGCCAGCCCGCCGCTTTGCGCCATCACGGTGCCGTCCGCCCGCCAGCAGGCCGCCCCTGTCATCATCCCGTCTTCTTCGAAAGCGATGGCGTTCATGCCGCCGCCCACGGTCTTGACGAGGCGCACCTCCCGGCCCTGCTTCACAAGCGCTTCTTCCCTATCCGCGTAGGCCGGTTCCAGTTCGATATGGTGGCCTTCCGTCCAGAGCCGCGGTGCCTCGACGGCCTGCTGGAGGCTCATTTGGTGATCGATGAGGTTCACAATGGCCTGCATCGCCGACGGGAAAATGCGCACCCCGCCCGGCAGACCCAGTGCGAAGACGGGGCGGTCCTCCTTCAGGATGATCATCGGCGCCATCGCTGTCGGCACCCGTTTGCCAGGGGCGATGGACATCGCCTTACCGGGGCGCGGATCGTAGTTCAGCATGTAGTTATTGGGGATGATTCCGGTGCCGGGAACCATGATGCGTGCGCCGAACAGACTGTTGATCGTATGTGTGGCGGCGACGATATTCCCGTCACGGTCGGCCGCTGTGACATGCGTGGTGTCGCGGCTTTCATGAAGCGAAGGATGCGGCGCCGGCCTTTCCTTCATCCGCTGCAGGCAGGTGCGGGCATAGTCCTTCGAAATATAGCGTTCCACAGGCACATTGACGAAATCGGGGTCGCCAGATGCGGTGCGCCGGTCTTCGAAGGCAATGCGGATCACCTCGGCCAACAGGCCGAGAGACTCCACGCTGCCGAAACCCATGGCGGCGACGTCGAAACTCTCCAGCATGTTCAGCATTTGAACGATGTGCACGCCGGATGAGGCCGGTGGCGGCGGACCGGCGATGGTGTGTCCGCGATATGTGCCGAAGACCGCCTCGCGTTCGATGGCGCTGTAGGAAACAAGGTCTTCCAGCGTCAGAACACCGGCGTCCGGACCGCCGGTCTGCAGCCGGTCGATCAGGGCGCGCCCCAGCGCACCGCCATACAACGCCGATGCGCCTTCCGCCTGCACCTGTCGCAGGCTGTCGGCATAGTCACCCATCACCATACGGCTGCCCGGTTCCGCCGGGGTGCCGCCCGGCAGCATCAGCCGTGCGATCTCTGCATCCGCCGCAAGATCAGCCTGATGCTCTTTGATCGCGCCATTCAGATAGTGGCTGACGGTGAAGCCACGTCTTGCGGCCTGTATCGCCGGTTCGATCACATCGGCAAAGGGCAGTTTTCCGTATTTTTCCTGCATCAGGCACCAGCCGCGCAGATTTCCCGGAACGGCGACGGCCGATGGTCCGACGAGATTGCGCCGATCAAGCGTGTCGCTGTATCGCTCTGGAAGGTCCGAAACGGGGGTGAACATCGTCGGGTGCATTGCTGCCCCCGCAGTTGACAGCGCGTCGATCACCACATGGCGGCCGTCACTCAGCCTTATGTGCGAAATCCCGCCACCCGCGATCCCCACCATCATCGGCTC
>Ga0114898_1000373_pt1 | contig 35597 bp, 33 predicted proteins | sample Malvired_Geostar_FD_83496 | JGI IMG/M metagenome (GOLD analysis project Ga0114898, IMG submission 83496) | Marine viral communities from the Global Malaspina Expedition - Malaspina viral metaG DeepMed_Geostar | ecosystem: Environmental > Aquatic > Marine > Oceanic | place: Mediterranean Sea...
CCATGAGCCCCTCCGTAAGCGGAGAGACAACGCTATGGCTCAAACCTTTCTAAAACAATACATTCTGGCGCTCATCCACACTCAAGTAGAATTGCGCCTTTACAAAAATATGTGTTGCCAATGAAAAGTTCAAAGCGATGCGTGAAACATCACAGCATTATTCCCCAAGGATCTTCGTGCAAATACGAGGTAAGGCTTCCGCCTCTAACTTGCCTGAAGCGGCATCTTGCCGAAGCAAGTCGGCCGTCAAATAGGTATGAAACTTCTCGGATACCAGATTGGGATCGGACGAGAACAAATCGACCCTTTCTCCTTGCGCAATGACCCTCAATGTATCCACGGGCGACGTTTGAGTATCGCTTGATGCTATTTCGATAAATCCATCATGCGCATGAACTCGAAATCCGTGTGACCGGAGCGCAAGCGCAAGGGTTTCGGTTTTAACAGTCCCGAGACGGGTCGCAATAAGGAAGCTGTCATCTGCGGTCTGGGCTATGCCGCCCATAACGAAGGGGAGCTGAGCATAATTGCCTCGCGCCTCATCGAGTAGATCCAACGCGGCGCGGTCCATATAGACCGGCTGCTTCCGCGACTCGAGAATTTCGAACATCTTTTCAATCACCCGGTCATGAATGATACCGGGATCGCCGCCAAATTTTGGCGGCACGCCTGCTGTCGCCGGACTAACGACGATGACGCGTTCGCGATCGTGGATTTCCTGAACATGCCAGCGTCTCCCGGAGAATATAATCAGCATTCCGGGGGCGAGCAGGCTGTCGATCGAAATCGACCCCAGTGTCTTGCCTCCAGCCACAATCCGGTATTCCTCCGGCGTCTTGAAGACGGCGAAAAAACTGTAATGATCCGTCTGCTTCTCGCCGGCCTCACCAAGCAGCAGAATTCCGCCCTCTCCTTGCTCGATAAGCGCAACATCGGGCCGCCCAAGTGCGCGAAGAACGTCGAGAAACATGGGTGATGAGATTGACCTGAAGGGGCCCCGGCGGCAAAGAGTATCGAATATCGCAGGAGCCGCAGCACCGCCCCGTTCGGCTATCACCGACAGAATTTGATGCACCAAGGTAGAAAGATGAAGCGAGCCCGGCCGCGGCGGTTCGCACCAGCCCTCGAGCAGAAGCTCAATCATCGCGACGGCGCGAACAAGACCGAGCCGAAGCCTGTCTACGACGTTGCTATCCGCGCGTAGCTCGGACTCGATGGCATATTGGCGAAGGATCGCAGGATTTCCTTCCCTTCGCCCGGATCGTCCCAATCTCTGCCGGAGAGAAGCGACGCTGAACGGCGCGCCGATTTGTGCGACGCAGACGACATCGCCAATGTCTATTCCAAGCTCGAGCGTCGATGTGCAAATGGCTGTAGTCGGTACTGTGCCATCCTTCAGCCTGTGCTCGACAAATTCACGGTGTTCGCGGGAAAGATTCGCGTGATGAGGATAGAACTCCTGGGGCAGATTGGCGTCTTCGCATAGCGCCCGAAGCCTGTCCGCATAGATTTCGACGGACTGGCGCGTTCCGGCAAAAACGAGGTTATCGCTGCCGCGCAGATGCGTGAAAAGGTGCTCGGAGATAGCCCGAACCGGAGCAGGCACCTCTTCTTCCTTGTCGCCAGAAACATATCCACGCAACTGAATTCGCAGTTCCGAGCCTCCTTTGTCCGCTTCTATGACGCGAACCTCGCCGGGGGCGTCTGGGCGCAGATATTCGCAGGCGAGATTCATGTCGCCAAGGGTCGCCGAAAGGCCGACGCGGCGGACGGGTCGGCCTGTGGCAATTTCGATGCGCGCGAGCAATGAGCGCACCTGGATGCCGCGTTCCGTGTCCAGAAGACTATGGAGCTCGTCGATGATCACGGCCCGAGTGCCGTTGAACAGTCGTGGAATTTCAAGGCCGCGCCGAACGAACAAGGCCTCCAGGGATTCCGGCGTGATTAGCAGGATACCGCACGGATTCTTGACGGCCCGCGTTTTGATCGAAGCCGCGATATCGCCATGCCACGGCACAACGGGCAACTCTGCTTCCCGGCAGATATCTTCAAGCCTGCGCGCCTGGTCGGATATCAGCGCCTTGAGAGGGCCGATATAGAGGAGATCGAAGCCCGGCCCTGCGGTCTCGCTGTCGACCGCCTGAGAAATGAGAGGCAAAAATGCCGCCTCTGTTTTGCCGCCTGCGGTTGAGGCCCCGATGATGAGATCGCTGTCGTCTCCGGTCAGGGCATGAATGGCGCGCGCCTGTATATCGCGCAGTTCCCGCCAGCCCTGCGCGCGGATCCATTTCTGTATCGGCCGGGCCAAACGGTCGAAAGCGGATGTCACAGGCGGAAGCTCGCCATTTCATCGCTCTCCGGCCGAGTTGCGCCAATATTCTCGTCGACGTCACTGAGGTCTTCGCCGCCATCGCCCGCCACATCCACACCGGAAATGAGTTCCGTCCATTTGACATCGGGGTTCTGTTCGAGAACGGCGAGAAGATTGACGAAGGCTGTAATCGTGTTCCTCGGTGTCCGGAAATAGGCTTCGCCAATCCGCTCGGCACAATGGGACATGAAGGCTTCAAGTGCTTCATCCGGAAGGGCGGTATCACCGTCTTGCATGATGGTCCGGATATTCGATAGCAGAATAAACAGGTCCTCCGGCGTGAGGCTTGCCAGACGAATGACAGGACCTGACAAATCGACCAGCCCCTCGCGGGCGAAGCTGTTGCCGGCAAGCCGCGTCTGGAGTGCTTCGTAACTGTAGAGGCCGCGCCTCGTGTTCATCAGGAACTCCGGCGTTCCTCCCATGAGAAAGCCCAGGTGACCGGCACTGCCCTGAAGAATATCGTTCAAAATGCGCAAGATCTGTTCGTAATTTGCATTTCGCGCTTGCGCCGAACTCAGCTTGTAGAGATTGACCATTTCGTCCAGACCAATCAGCAGGCCCTTGTAGCCGGCTGCCTTGACGAAAGACGACATGAGCTTCAGATGGTCATACACATTGGCGTCATCGACGATCGTGCGCACGCCGAGCGCCTTTCGCGCATCCGTCCGCGTCGAATATTCGCCGCGCAGCCATCTTAGAGCCGATGTCTGAAGCTCTTCGTCTCCAGCCTCGTGACCGTCCCAGTAACGCTTGACGACGGTGGCGAAATCAAAACCGCCTGTGAGTTCCTGGATATGAGACAGCCGTTCGCCGATGATGGCACCGGTTGCGACCCCCGACTTTTCCGCGTCATGATGCGCCTGCGTAACAAAGCGCTCGACGACGCTCGCAAGCGCTCCGCCATCCGCCTTTGTCCTTGTCGCCATGTTTCTTGCCATCTCGGCATAGAGGCTTCGCGCCTGGCCGCCGGTGGCATGAATGCGCCGGTCCGGCGCAAGGTCGGCAAACATCGCGACAAGCCCCTTTTCCAGCGCAATGAGCCGGATGAGATTCATGAAGAAGGTCTTGCCCGAGCCATACTCGCCAATGATGAAGCGGATAGTTGCGCCACCATCTGCGATATGCCCGATGTCCTTGACGAGCTGCTCGATTTCCTTCGCACGCCCCACCTGGATATGCCGCAGCCCTTGCTTGGGAACGACGCCGGCGCGCAGCGCCTGAACGATCGCATCGCGCTCTCTCGGTTTGATGTTGGCCATGTTTACCCCTCCCATTCGTCCTTGAGCGCCGCCGCGATGCTCGACGATACATCATAGCCCTCGTATTCATCGAGCAGGGCTTCTCCGTGGTTTTCAAACGCCCACTCGTTGATAGCTTCCAGGGCGCCTGCAGGCAGGAGCTCGTGCTTTCTGGCCAGCTTTTCAAAGTCCTCTTCAGACCAGTGTTGCCGCTCGACAAGCTCGATGACAAGCCCTGCATGCTTCGGTCCCAATCCCGTCAGAATGGATGCCGTCGCGGAGGGCTCGTCCTGGCCGACATCCTCCATCTCATCCGAGGAGAAAATATCGCCAAGGACCGATGAAACGCGCTGTGTATCGGATCTGATGGCTGCAATCCTTTCTGGATCCAGTCTCGATGCAGCCTGAGGAATGGTTTCGCCAGGAGCAGTGGGTTCGGCCTCACGCATCGTAACGGGTCCATCAAGCACATGTCCGGCGTGCAGGTCGCTATAGGCGTTCGCTGGATCAAGTCCGAGCGCCTTGTAGATTTTTTCAATCTGGGCCACTTCATCGGATTGAACGACGCTGTCGGCGTGAGCAATAGCTATTACAGCAGACCGGATTGATACCTGCTGTTCAGGGTTCGTATCTTTCAGTCTCTGACGCAGAAGCGACATGTTCGGGGGCACCGAGACAAGCCAATCGAGATTGGCAAGAAGTCTTCTTCGTTCCTGTTCGCTCAATCCTGCCGTTCCGAGGATGCGGTCGCGCAGCGCAGTGCGTTCCGCTTCGGTAACCTGGCCATCGGCATGGGCAACGAATGTGCCGATGGCAAGCTCCATGAGCGCCTCCTGGAATCTCGGAGAAACTTCTTCGAGATGCTCTATGGAAGCGCCGAGATCGAAAATAACGACAGGCTCTCCGGCTTTGGGCGTGCGTAGAGAAAAGCGCGGGTCTGGCGCCATTCCAAAGCCTATGCGCGCAAGCGCATCAGCTGCATCTACGAGCTGGCGCTTGCCGATTTTGTCGCTCTCTACACCCTCCAGCTTTGCAATGACGTCCGATACCGGCGTAAGTCCTCCCGCCTCTACTCTTGTACGAGCCCATGCCTTAAATTTCTCCATCTCGGCGGACGGAAAAAGATGACGAAGAGCCGGTGGCAGCAACGCTTGTGCTTCCAGACTCTCTTTTCTTTCAGGTCTTCGGCCAACGAAACGCGAAAACTTGTCCAGTTCTTCCATTGCCCGGTCGGCGATCTCTTGGGCAGTATTGACAGGCCGTTTCAGAGTGGTGATGTCTGGGATGGGTTGGCCTTTGGATGTCGGACTTACGTCAACTCGGAACTCGCCGGATGCCGCCTGGTAACTTTCCTTGAGGGCTGCCTTGGGAATCTTAACTTTCAGGCCACCAGGAAACTTTTCGTCGAAGCGAATCTTGAATAAAGCCCTGAATTCTTCCGGGCACCGAGTGGCAGGAGTACGGAGGCTGCGATTTGGATGGCACATAAACCAGCCAAGCATCCATTTGCCTGAAAGCGTCTCCCCATCCGCAACCTTCGTTCCGAGAGCAAGCTTTAGCGAAAGAGGAAGGTCCCATCCTTCGTTTTCGAATACCGGTTCCTGAGACACTCCATCGCTCAGGTCCAGCGTCGCCACCTCAATGAATTTTCCAAGATAGTGTCGGGCCGACCCACTGGCGGCGAAACATTTGCGAAGACGGAGAACCTCGTCGAGAATTTCCCTCTTCTCGTCCTCGGACGGCCGATCAATCAGGAACCGCCGTTCGAGTCCGTAGAAATAGAGAAACATGTATCCGGGATTATACGACGCATCCGATCGGCCGCCGGCCAGCCAGTCCAGATAAGTAGCCCTGCATAGCGCAGGGATGTCTGAATATTCCGGCCAATAAGGCAACGAGTTTCCGGCCCTGTCCGACCCACTCTTGGCGATAGGCAGCGAAGGATCGATGTATGCCCGGCACTTGTCGTATCCGCCCGAATGCGTCAGCGGGGGAACTCCCACATAGATCATCCCGCCGAGGCTGCGTCCGCCGACGCTGGCAGACTCGCTCTTCGGCACCCATCCACCCGGGTAATCCGGCCTTGTCCATCCACCGCCCTTCCCAAGGGTTCTCCGGTTTTGCGAGCGAGATTCGAAGTCTGTTGTTTCTTCCTGAAAACGTATCGATACGGACGGTTTTTTGTTCTCCTGCCCAGCCCGTCGGCGTTGGCCAATCCAGACCAGGAGGCCTGGAACTGTAAAAGCAAACAGTGCCTGCATGCCATCGGACCAGTCGTCCAGGACAGTCACGACGATAAACATGCAGCCGACGAAATAGAGGCCATATTGCGATGCAAGGCGAATGAATGTCACTGGCGAAGCCCAAATAAAGAAATCAGTGACAGGACGATATAGCCCCGCCGTTCCAATCGCCAGTCCGCGGCGGACTCCGTCGTAGCGTCCGGACTTCACGTCCGCAAAGTTGCAGATTGCGTTGGCGGCGAGCGACGTCTGCAAGAACCAGGGCCACCCAGCGCGGCCCTTCGTTCAAAGAGATCCAGACGCCCAGGTTCCATGACGCGCCCGGCGCAAGCAGGCTCGAGAGGCTAAGGCAACACAGCGAGCGGATGCGCAGATGGAAAATTGTCTAATTCATTGAAATATAAGGGATTGCCCCGCAATCCGTGCTTTCGCCAGAACCGCGGGGCAAATCTTTATTTATCAATAACTTGACTTGAATACGGCCCCTAAAACTCGACTTGGCAGGCTTGCCGCCAACATCAACATTTACCGTAGGGGCTGGCGCCAACACCGCGAATTTTATTGAGCAAGCGATTGGTGCCTTGCCGCAATTCCTGGTACTTGACGACGTTCTGTGTCGTGTAGAGAGACGAGCCCTTTTTCTCCCACGTCGCAGGATGTTGACCAGACTGTTCAATTTCCCAAGCCAAAAGGCGGCACTTGAGCTGGTAAAACCAGGTCGCAAAGCTCCGGGCTTTGTCGTAAGGCAAAAACATCCCGCCTAGCCCGAAGACCGGACTGTCATTGTAGGACGGGTCTTCGCGGGATATGTACGGGCCGATATGGCCGAATTCGTCGAGATACGCGATATAAAGCATGTGGGGCCCAGAAACACGAAAGCCCACGCTTTCGCGTGGGCCTCGGAACGAGGGCAACCCAATCTCTCAGGTCGCGTCTCAGTTAGCTATATAGGTCGAACTGACAAATGTGTCAAGGCCGGACCTGTTACCCATAAAAATCTAATTGGACGCTTCTTGGATATTCCACTCTTGGGTGTAAACCGGTTTCCCGGCGAGCTGCCGCTGAAAGTCCATCTCTGCGACAAGAAATATCTATAGTCTTAACCTCGTTTATCAAGGGCAAAGCCTCGACAAATAGAGCAACGGCGGGCTTCCGCCCGCCGTGCGCCGGGTAGCCGAAGCCAGTCCGGGGGGTGATGAAGTCTATATGGCTGAATCTTCCAAAAAGACAAGCTCTCTGCTTGCTTATTGCGTGATCCAGAAAATACCTCGCATTCGTGCCTGTGGCCCTCCTCGGTGAGCGGCATTTTCTAGTGCCATGCGCAGCTACCGGTATAAGCAACCCATCCATATAACAAGATGTGGCCTTATTGTTCTCCCCTCAGCCACCAGTTACCCGAACGGCTGGCCCCTTTACCCCGCCCTTTAATTTTACCGGCCAGCCCTCGCTCTCGCTGCCGCTCTGGCAGTCCGAAAGCGGGCTGCCCATCGGCATGATGTTCACCGGGCGTTATGCCGACGAGGCGACGCTATTCCGGCTGGCGGCGCAGCTTGAAAAGGAACTGCCCTGGGCGGCGCGAAAGCCAGCCGTCTGGAATTAACCCGTGCGGAGTGATATCTCCTCGGGCATGACGAAGGACACACAACCCGTACACGTGATCGGCGCCGGCATGGCCGGCTCCGAGGCGACATGGCAGCTCGCGCAAGCGGGCGTCCCCGTCGTGCTGCACGAGATGCGGCCGGTGGTAAAGACGGACGCCCACCATACGGACGGCTTCGCCGAACTCGTCTGCTCCAATTCTTTCCGCTCGGACGATCATGAACTGAACGCCGTCGGCCTTCTCCATGAGGAGATGCGGCGCGCGGGATCGATCATGATGGAGGCGGCGGAAGTCGCGCGTGTACCGGCTGGCGGTGCACTCGCTGTCGACCGTGACATCTTCTCGGCCTATGTAACGGAAAAGCTCACCGCACATCCCCTGGTAACGGTGGAGCGCGGCGAGATCGCCGGACTGCCCCCCGCCGACTGGGACAATGTGATCGTCGCAACCGGCCCCCTCACCTCAGATGCGCTGGGCAAGGCGATCAGCGAAATCACTGGCGCGGACGAACTCGCCTTCTTCGATGCCATTGCGCCGATCATCCATCGCGACAGCATCGACATGTCGGTTTGCTGGTTCCAGTCGCGTTACGACAAGGAAAGCACGGGCGCAACCGGACCGGCGGGTGCAGGCAAGGACTACATCAACTGCCCGATGACCCGCGAGCAATACGAAGCCTTCGTCGAAGCCCTGCTGAGCGGCGACAAGACCGAGTTCAAGGAGTGGGAGAAGTCGACACCCTATTTTGACGGCTGTCTGCCTATCGAGGTCATGGCGGAACGCGGCGCCGAGACGCTGCGCTTCGGCCCGATGAAACCCGTCGGTCTCACCAATCCGCACAACCCCGATGTGAAGGCCTATGCCATCGTGCAACTCCGCCAGGACAATGCGCTCGGCACGCTCTACAACATGGTCGGTTTCCAGACGAAACTGAAACATGGCGAGCAGATGCGCATCTTCCGTACCATTCCCGGACTTGAGAATGCGGAGTTTGCGCGGCTCGGCGGACTGCATCGCAACACCTTCATCAACAGCCCGAACCTTCTCGACGGCATCATGCGCCTGAAAAAGGAACCGCGCCTGCGCTTTGCGGGGCAGATCACCGGGGTTGAAGGCTATGTCGAAAGCGGCGCCATGGGCCTGCTCGCAGGCCGCTTCGCCGCAGCCGAACGGCAGGGCCGCAGCGTGACGCCGCCGCCACGCACCACCGCGCTCGGCGCGTTGCTCGCCCATATCACGGGCGATGCGAACGCCGCGACCTTCCAGCCAATGAATGTGAATTTCGGCCTGTTCCCGGAACCGGAAGTGCCGCGCGACGAAAACGGAAAACGCCCGCGCGGTAAGGCGAAAGGCCCTGCCCGCAAGCGCGCTTATACGTCCCGCGCGCTCAATGATCTTGCGGCTTGGCTTCAGCCACGTGCCGAAGCGGCCGAATAGTCAAATCCGCTTCACAATGTTCCGGCCCATGAGCCGCAACTGCCGCCGGAAGGCAGGCACCTCGACCGGCATGACAAACGGGTTGAAATCCGGCGCGGTCATGATGTCCAGATAACGATCGCAAAGCGAGGCGGGAAGTAGCGCCGGAAGGATGGCCCCGTCATATGTCGCACCACGCGCCGAGGCGAGATGGGCCCGGGCATATTCAGCGACATCCGAAATTGTGGCTCGCAGTTCCTCGTTCATCTTCCCCGCCAGCACATCATGCGGATCGACATTTCGCGCAAGCAGAATGTCAGCGGGAAGCATGAGCCGTCCCTGCGAGGCGTGAAGCGGAAGCGCGCGAAGGAGACCTGCGAGCGCATAGGCAATACCGGCATGTCGGATCGCCTCTCTTGCGCCATCCGCCTTTTTGGAATCGAGTGCTTGCGCGGCAAGCTGCATCAATGCCGATGAAGTTGCCTCCGCATAGGCTTCGAGCTGTTCCATATTCTCGAAAACATCTTCCGAGAGATCCCGCTCACGCGCGTCCGCGAGCGCCGATAATGTGTCGACTGGAAAGGCGTTCGCTTCATGGAGCGCGACGGCGGCGGTATGACCGCGCGTCTCCCCCTTCGGAAGGCCTTCCAAAGTCTCCCGCCACCATTGCAGCCGGATGTGCCCCATCATCGGCTCTGTGACCGTTTCGGCGACGCGGGCAATTTCGAGGTTGAAGGCGTAGAGAGCAGTCAAGGCGGGACGCTGTGCGGCGGGCGTAAACAGAAGCGTCAAAAAACGATCGTGATCATGCGCGCGCAACTCGTCGAGGCATATGCGCATGCTCTCGCTCACTCCACCTTCCGGGCCGTCCTTCACCATGAAGCCTTACCTAAAACAAACGGGGCCGCCTTCAAGGCGGCCCCGCAGCAATCACCCGGCAGGGAGATCAGTAGATATTCTGCGCCGACACCATGGCAAAAAGCATGGGGATCGACAGCAGCGTGTTGGTCCGCGAGAAGAGCATGGCAGTGCGCGCTGCACCCGGCTTCTGCTCGGCCGGAGCGTCGATCAGCCCCAGCGCGATTTTCTGGTTCGGCCAGATCACGAACCAGACGTTGAACCACATGATGATGCCGAGCCACATGCCGATACCGATGGCGGTGTTCTTGGGAACAGCAAAGCCTTCGCTCGCGCCGAGCGTCAGCGCATCGACGAGATAACCGCTCATCATCGCCAGGATAAGGCCGGTGATAATGGTTGCCATGGCACCCCAACGGAACCACCACAAGGCGGAGGGCGCGATAACCTTGCCAATGGCCGGCTTCTGTTCGTCAGGAATATTCGGCATGTTCGGAATCTGCACGAAATTGAAATACCAGAGCAGGCCGATCCACATCACGCCGCTGATGACATGCAGCCAGCGGAAAATGAAGGTGCCGAAATTATGATCGATACCGCCCCAGTCGTTGAAGTTGAGATACATCAGCAGCAGAACCGCTGCGAGTACGAAACCGGCAATTACCGTGTTTCGCAAGGATGTCAGAATTGATGCCATGGAGTCCTCCCCTCTGAATGCCAATCGCCGCGGAAGCGGCCAGCAGGGATGCCAAGACGCGCGCCCAGAGCCCCGGGAAGCATGCCTCATCATCATGCGACTCAATGTCGCCAGCTGCGCAAAAGCTAGGATTTTCTGGGAAGAAAGCCAAGCCCGCGAAAACCCTACTCAGACTACGGCAATGAATGCCGCAGCAACTCGCCGATTTTCGGAAAGCATCATGTTGTAGGTCCGGCAGGCAGGGCCGGTCGCCATCGCATCGGGAAAGATCGCCTGCGACTCAAGTCGCCGCTGCGCATCGGCGGGCAGACGGACCGTTTGCTCGCCCAGGCCGATGATAACGAAGTCGAAATGTCCGGCAGCCTCGATAATCGGAGCAAGCGAAACGGGAGTGATCTGTTCGACGGACTTCGGCGACCAAGGATAAAGGCCGAGCGGTGTTACAATAACCGAGCCTTCGAAACGCTGGTCACCGAGACGGAAGCCGCCATTGCCATAGGCATCGACGGGCGGCTGCCCCTTGAAACGCGGTCTTGTGCCCATACCGCTCAGGCCTTGCCAGGCACCTCCTCCTTGGAAACTCCGCCAAGCCCGCCGGTCGTTGCATCACGCGTGACACCGGCGGCGAGGAGCACCGGCGCTGCGATAAAGATCGAGGAATAGGTGCCGATGAAGATGCCGAAGATCATTGCGAAGGTGAAGCCGCGGATGACCTCGCCCCCGAAGATGAAAAGTGCGAACAGCGCAAGCAAGGTCGTACCGGACGTCATAACCGTGCGCGAAAGTGTCTGATTGATCGAGAGGTCGATCAATTCCGTCAGCGGCATTTTCTTGTATTTGCGCAGGTTCTCACGAACCCGGTCGAACACGATCACGGTATCGTTCATCGAGTAGCCGACAATGGTGAGCAGCGCAGCGATCGACTGAAGATTGAACTCCATGTCCAGCAGGCAGAAGAGCGCGAGCGTCGCCATTACGTCATGCGCAAGCGCGATCACCGAGCCAAGGCTGAACTGCCACTCGAAGCGAAACCAGATATAGATGAGCATCAAAGCTACGGAAACGAGGATGGCAAGGACGCCATCCTGAACGAGCTCTCCACTGACCTGCGGACCGACCACTTCCACACGGCGATATTCGACGCCATCGCCAAGCGCACTTTTGATCTGCTGAACAACGGCTTGCGAGGCCTTCTCCGCGTCGTCGCCTTGGGGCGACTGCACACGGATCAGCACATTGTCCGGCTGCCCGAATTGCTGAATCTGCACGTCGCCAAGCCCAAGCCCGCCGAGCTCGTCACGAATATTTCCGATATCAGCCGGCCCCTCGGTCGCGATCTCGATCAGAATGCCACCCTCGAAGTCGATGCCGAAATTCAACCCGCGCGCAAAGAGCAGAACGACGGCGGCGATCATCACGGCGAGCGAGAGCCCGACCGCGACATAGCGCCAACGGGTGAAGGGGATCTTCGTATCGTCGGGAATGAGCTTCAGATGTCTCATGATGTTATGTTCTCCCGGCGATCACAGAACGAGGGTTTTCGGACGGCGGCGGCGCAGCCATACAGAAACCATGTAGCGGTTGACAGTGAAGGCCGTGAAGACCGACGTGACGATACCGATGCCGAGCGTCACCGCGAAGCCGCGCACGGGCCCGGACCCCATCTGAAACAGGATCGCAGCCGAGATGAGCGTGGTGATATTCGCGTCGAGAATGGAGGAAAGCGCTCGGTTGTAGCCTGACTCGATCGCGGGGATCGGTCCCTTTCCCGCCGCCACTTCTTCTCTTATTCGCTCATAGATCAGCACATTCGCATCGACCGCCATGCCGATGGTCAGGACGATGCCCGCGATGCCGGGCAGCGTAAGCGTTGCCTGAAGCACCGAAAGAACGGCAAAGACCATCGCAATGTTCAAAATGAGCGCGATATTCGCAAGAATACCAAAGAACCCGTAACTGGCAATCATGAAGAGAAGGACGCCCACGGCGCCGATGATAGCCGCAATTTCGCCCGCACGGATCGAATCCGCGCCAAGGCCGGGACCGACTGTCCGCTCTTCGAGCACACTGATCGCCACGGGAAGCGCGCCCGAGCGAAGCAGGATCGCGAGGTTGTTCGCTTCCTGAACGGAGAAGCCGCCGCTGATCTGGCCCTGCCCGCCCATGATCGGCTCGCGGATCACCGGGGCGCTAATGACTTCATTGTCGAGCACGATGGCAAAAGGCCGTCCCACATTGTCGCGAGTGACTTCGCCGAACTGGCGCGCGCCGGTTGTATCGAACTTGAAATTGACGACGGGCTCCCCCGAACGTTGGTCGAAGCCGGGCTGCGCATCGGTGAGGCGGTCGCCGCCAACCATAATACGCCGCTCGACGAGAACCGGCGCCTTGGGCTCGTCGACCGTGTAAAGCAGCTCGGTTCCGGCAGGGACGGTGCGCGTCGCAAGTGCCTGCTGGCCGGACATCGCATTGCTCACGAGACGGAAGTTCATCTTCGCCGTCTTGCCGAGCAGTGCCTTCAACTGGGCCGGATCGTCGAGGCCCGGCACCTGCACCAGGATTCTGTCGAGGCCCTGCTGCTGGATGACCGGTTCGGTCGTACCTAGTTCGTCGATGCGGCGGCGGACGATCTCGATCGACTGCTGCACAGCGGACTGAACCCGGGCGCGTTTCGCCGCATCGCTGAGCGAAATGGAAATCGTCTGTCCCTCGGCCACGATCAGGAGATCGCGCTCCGGCAGCGTGGAAAACTGGTTGCCGCTGACAATGGAGGAAAGCGCTTCGATAGCCTCCTCCGCCTTTTCAGCGTCGCCCGCATTGGTGATGTTCACAACGACATTGCCGCCATGAATACCAAGCCCTGTATAGGGAACGCCTTCGTCACGCAGCGTGCTGCGCACCTCACCCACCAGATCCTGCAGGCGCTCGCGAACCAGCGCATCGGTTTCAAGGCCGAGCAGCAGGTAGGAACCGCCTCTCAGATCGAGACCGAGATTGATCTGCTGGTTGGGAAGCCAGCCGGGAATGTCCTCCAACTGCGACTTCGGCACGAAGTTCGGCGCCGTGTAGACCAGCCCTGCTATGCAGAGAATGTAGATAAGAACGATCTTCCAGCGGTCGAAATGCAGCATGGCGAATTGCCCCCTCCCGGGCGGCTGAGAGCTTGCGGCTTAGGACGGGGTGTTGGTATTCGCGGGGACCGGCTCGGACTTGGAGCGCACCTCGCTGAGCGTCCCCTTGACGACGCGGACGCGAACATTCTCGGCGATTTCGACCGTGATCTCACCTTCATCCACCTTGGTGACCTTGCCGACGAGTCCGCCCGCCGTCACCACCACGTCGCCACGGCGAACATTGGCGACCATCTCGCGATGTTCCTTCACGCGGCGCTGCTGGGGGCGCAGCACGAGGAAGTACATGATCGCAAAAAGCGCGATGAACGGAAAAAGCTGGATCATGAAATCCGAAGCGCCGCCGGCTCCACCCATTGAAGTCTCCTGTTATGGCCGTTTTCACGGCGGAACCGCTTGTCTAAAGAGGCCGCCTCAGACTGAATTGCGCCGGACTATACCGGCCAGCCGGGCATTTGCAAACAAGCTCGGACGCCTTGCATGGATGCAGCTAAGTTTTGGGATATACAGGGATTTCAGGAGGCAGCGGACGCCCGCCTCCACCGGCGACCTCCCTTGCGAGCACTGCACATGACCAGCTCTTCCGAAACGGCAAATCTCCTGACCCGCATCGCCGAAGCCCTCGAAAGGCTGGCCCCGCCGCCGCCCTCCGATGCCTCGCTCGAGGCGGCAGACGCCTTCGTCTGGAACGCGGAAGAGGGGCGTCTCGACCCCGTGCCGGAGGTCGCCCGCGTGGATCTCTCCCTGATCAAGGGAATCGACCGGCTCCGCGATATCCTGCTCGATAATACCCGCCGCTTCGCAAAGGGACTGCCAGCCAATAATGCACTTCTCTGGGGCGCACGCGGCATGGGCAAAAGCTCCATGGTCAAGGCCGCTCATGCCGCCGTTAACGCGGAAAAGCCGGGAAACCTCATCCTCATCGAAATCCACCGCGAGGACATTGAGAGCCTGCCCCGCCTGATGACGCAACTGCGCTCTCAAGACCGGCGCGCCATCATTTTCTGCGACGATCTTTCCTTCGACCATGACGACACCAGCTACAAGTCGCTGAAAGCCGTACTCGAAGGAGGCATCGAGGGACGCCCGAAGAACGTGATTTTCTATGCGACCTCGAACCGCCGCCACCTGATGCCGCGTGACATGATGGAGAACGAGCGCTCGACTGCGATCAACCCCTCCGAGGCGGTCGAGGAAAAGGTCTCGCTGTCCGACCGCTTCGGGCTCTGGCTCGGCTTCCACAATTGCAGCCAGGACGACTATCTCGACATGGTGTCTGGCTATGCCGCGCATTACGGGCTGAAGATCGAGCCTGAAACATTGAAGGCCGAAGCCATCGAATGGTCGGCAACCCGCGGCTCACGCTCCGGCCGCGTTGCTTGGCAGTTCATCCAGGATCTCGCCGGCCGCCTCGGCCAGAACCTCGGCTAGCGTCCGATCACCGTCTTCGGGTCGATCGCCTTCGCGCCCTGCCGGACTTCGAAATGGACCTGCGGCGTCACCACGCTGCCGGAATTGCCGGCCAGCGCTATCGTCTGTCCGCGAGCGACGGTATCGCCACGCTGCACCAGCAGCTTGCTGTTATGCGCATAAGCCGTCATCCAGCCATTTTCGTGCCGGACAAGAAGCAGGTTGCCATAGCCCTTGAGCTCGTTGCCCGAATAGGCAACCACGCCGCTCTGCGCGGCGCGAACGGGAGCCCCCATATCGGCCGCGATATTGATACCGTCATTGTGGAGCCCGTTTGCCTTCGGCCCATAGGTCGAAAGAATCTTGCCTTCGACCGGCCACATCAGGCTCCCGGCCGCGGCAGGCGGAGACGGCAGGGGGGCTTTCCGGGCAGCCGTATTGGACGCGGTGCGCACAGGTGCGGCGGCGGATGTGGCAGGACGTGCAAGCGGCACAGGGCCACCGGTCTGTGAGGGCACGGGAAGGCTTGGCGCAGAAGCCGTGCGCACCGGCTCGCGCGACGGCACCTGTAGCTTCTGGCCGACCTTGATCGTGTAAGGCGGCGGAATGCGATTGAGGCTCGTGAGTGAGGTCACGTCGACGCTGTACATGCGCGAAATGCTGTAGGCCGTCTCGCCGCGCTGTACGACATGAAAGCGGCCGGCCGGAATTTTCAGCCGCTGACCAACCTCGATATCATAGGGCGCGCGAAGCCCGTTAGCATCAATGACGGCGCGAAGAGGCACATCATGCGCCCGGGCAATACTGTAGACCGTGTTGCCTCGTCGAACGACATAGGTGCCGCCGGGAGCCACCGTATCGATCGGACGCGACATGGGCATACCCCGGGGCTGCTGGCCGCGGGTGCCCTGCTGTTCGTCCCACCAAGGGCGTTCGCCGCCCCCGCAGGCCGCAAGAAAGCCGAGAAGAGCCAGCGCAACAGCCAGCCTTCTCCCTCTCCGCATCTGATCGCGCCGCCCCATATGGCCTCGCTGTCTCCGTCCCGGAACCTTCGCTTAGGACTCCTTCGCCACGCCTTCTACAAGCGGCACAAAACGCACTGACAAAAGGTCTTCGCGTTTCACACCATCCCCCGTCCGTTCGATCCGTACAAGCTTCTGCTCGCCCCGATTGCCAGAAATGGCAACAGGAACAATCATTAATCCACCCTCTTTCAACTGGTCTACGAGGATCTGAGGCACGGCGGGTGCCGCTGCGGTGACGATGATTCGGTCGAAAGGCGCCTGCTCCGGCCAGCCCTTGCCGCCATCGCCGACCTTCGCCGTGATATTGTGAATGCGCAGATCGTCGAAGCGCTTGAGCGCGTCATTGAGAAGCGTCCGGTAACGCTCGATGGTGTAGACCCGTCTGCAAAGCCGCGCGAGGACAGCGGCCTGATAGCCCGACCCCGTGCCGACCTCCAGCACCTTCATGCGCTCACCAACACGGAGCTGCTCCGTCATATAGGCGACGATATAAGGCTGGCTGATCGTCTGTCCGCACTCGATCGGTAGCGCATGGTCCTCGTAGGCCTGCTTGCGAAAGCTGCCGGAGATAAATTTTTCGCGGGGTACGCGCTCAAGAGCCGAGAGCACGCGATTGTCGCGAATACCCTGGCGCCGGAGCCCCATGATGAGTTCGATCTTTTCGTGCTCGACTTCGTCCATGGACGGTTCTTCGCTCACGGGCGCTACGGTCAGAACTTGCGTCGCTTCACGGGACCAGCCAGCGACCCGAGAGCCTCATTGAGCCTCTTCGCGGTCCGCTGATGCGTAAGGTCCATGTGCAGCGGCGTAACGGTGATACGGCCCTCATAGATCGCGCGAAGATCGGTTCCTTGTGGCGGATTGCTGAGGATGCGCTCGAAACCGAGCCAGTAATAGGGTGTGTTGCGGGCGTCGATGCGTTCCTCGACGCGGACCAGCGACTGATCGCGCTTGCCCTGCCGCGTGACCTCGATGCCGACAACAGAGCCGGGAACGACATCCGGGAAATTGATATTGATCAGGACTTCTTCAGGCCAGCCGGCTGCAATGAGCTTTTTGAGGATATCGGGCGCGAAGTGCTCTGCCGTCGCCCACTTCACCTTGGACTGGCCGGAAAAGCCGAATGCCTGACTAAGCGCGACGGAGGGTATGCCGAGCTGGGTGCCTTCCATCGCTGCGGCAATGGTCCCCGAATAGGTGACGTCATCGGCAATGTTCTGTCCACGGTTGACGCCGGAGAGCACGAAGTCGGGCTCGTTATCCTTCATGATATGGCGCACCGCCATGAGCACGCAGTCGGAGGGGGTGCCGCGCACGGCGTAACGCTTCGCATTCATCTTGCGCACACGCAGCGGATTAGCGAGCGAAAGCGAGTGCGCGGAACCGCTTTGTTCCTCCTCTGGCGCTACCACCCAGACATCGTTGCTGAGCTTCCGGGCAATTTTTTCCAGAACCTTGAGGCCTGGCGCATGAATGCCGTCATCATTCGTGACGAGGATACGAAGCCCGCCTGTGCCGCTCTTGCCCTTAGCCATGAGATGCAATGACCTCCAGCCCGCCCATATAAGGTTTGAGCGCATCCGGCACGGCGATGCTGCCGTCTTCCTGCTGATAGTTTTCCATCACCGCAACGAGCGTGCGCCCGACCGCGAGACCCGAGCCGTTCAACGTGTGGACAAACCGCGTGTTCTTCTCGCCCTTGGGTCGGAAACGCGCATTCATGCGCCGCGCCTGAAAATCACCGCAGACGGAGCAGGACGAAATCTCGCGATAGGCATTCTGCCCCGGCAGCCAGACTTCGATGTCATAGGTCTTGCGCGAGGCAAAGCCCATATCCCCGGTCGAAAGCGTCATCACCCGATAATGGAGATCGAGCCGCTTCAGCACTTCCTCGGCGCAGGCGACCATGCGCTCATGCTCGGCAAGGGAGGCTTCGGGTGTCGTGATCGAGACGAGTTCGACCTTGGAGAACTGATGCTGGCGGATAAGGCCACGCGTATCGCGGCCCGCCGCCCCTGCCTCCGCCCGGAAACAGGCGGTATAGGCGGTGAAGCGCTTGGGGAGCTCCTCCTCGGAAAGAATGGTCTCGCGCACAAGATTGGTCAGGGGAACTTCAGCGGTCGGAATTAGCCAGTATTTCTCCTGGTCGTCCCGGGAAAGCCCCTTGAAGGTCGCAAACTGATCATCCTCGAACTTCGGAAGCTGCGCCGTGCCAAACATGGCCTCGTCGCGCACCATCAAGGGCGGCATGACTTCGGTGTAGCCGAACTCGCTCGTGTGCAGGTCGACCATGAAATTGCCGATGGCGCGTTCGAGCCGCGCGAGCGGGCCCTTGAGCACCGAGAAGCGCGCTCCCGAGAGCTTGGCCGCCGTCTCGAAATCCATTAGGCCGAGCGCCTCGCCGAGGTCGAAATGCTCCTTCGGCTCGAAATTCATCTGCGGTGCGGCGCCATGCACGTGATGAACCACATTGGCGCTCTCGTCGGGACCGACAGGCACTTCGTCCAGCGGAATATTGGGGATCGAAGCGAGAGCGGCGTGAAGCTCGGCGTTGACCGCCCGCTCCTCTTCCTCGCTCGCCTGAATTTTGCTTTTCAGCGAGGCAACCTCGTCCATCAGCTTCCGGGCGAGTTCCTCATCCTTCTTGGCCTTCGCCTGCCCGATCAGCTTCGAGGCGTCGTTGCGGCTCTGCTGCATTTCCTGGAGCGAGGTAATGATCTTGCGCCGTCGCTCGTCGATCTCGATGAGACGCGCGGATTGAGGATCGAGCCCGCGCTTCGCGAGACCTGCATCGAATGCCTGAGCGTCGTCGCGAATGGCTTTGATGTCGAACATGACACCCCGAAGGTGATGAGATTTTCCCGAATGCAGGAGCATGAAACACGGCCGAATCGGCCACGATCCGCCTACCCGCTTGTCGCGCGCTCTGTATACGCGGAAGGGCCCGAAGCGTCCAGACAAGGCCCGCGCGGGATTATCCCTCCCCGGATTCCTATGGATCTCCGCCCTCATCCGTCTCTTCGGCAGCAGCCTTCTTTTCCGCCCATGCGACGGCGAAAATCGACAGCTCATAGAGGAGCAGCGTCGGCACCCCGAGGGCAACCTGGCTGAAGAAATCCGGCGGCGTCAGGAAGGCGGCGATAGCGAAGATGATGACGATGGCAAAACGCCGCCCTTTCTTGAGCTGAGCGGAGTTCACGATTCCCGCCCGTGCAAGGAGCGTCAGTATCACGGGCAACTGAAAACAGATGCCGAAAGCCAGGATGAAAGCTGTAACGAGATTCAGATATTCACTGACACGAGGCAGCAATTCGATGACGGCCTGGCCGTCACCGCCCGACTGCTGCATGTTCATGAAGAAGTTGAGCGTAATCGGCAGGGCCACGAAATAGACGAGCGCCGCCCCGGAAAGGAACAGAATGGGCGTCGCGATCAGATAGGGAATGAAGGCCCCGCGCTCATGTTTGTAGAGGCCGGGCGCGACGAACATGTAGATCTGCGCCGCAATGATCGGAAAGGCGATGAAAATCGCCCCGAACATCGACAGCTTGAGCTGGGTCAGGAAAAACTCCTGCGGCGCCGTGTAGATAAGATGCGCGCCTCCATCGGCGGCAACGATCCGGTTATAAGGCTCGACTAGCAGGTTGAAGATGTACTTGGCGAAAAAGAAACAGATGCCAAAGCCGACAGCAAAAGCCAGCAGAACCTTGATCAGCCGCGCGCGCAGCTCGATCAGATGATCCAGCAACGGTGCCCTTGAGGCCTCGATTTCATCGTCGGGATTGGGTTCGGCGGAAGAGGTGCTCATTCACCTTCCTGCTTTGTCTGGGTCCGCTTCGTCTCGACAATGCCCCCGGCAGGTACCGGCTCGCTCGTCTCATAGGCTTCGACGGCTTCCGCCTCCCGGATCGCTTCCGCAATCCCCTCGGAAACATCGCCCGTATCAAGAGGTTCGCCCCGCTCCTCCCCGGCCTCGGTCGCGGCGGACGCAGCCGCTCCCGCACCGCCACCACCGATCTTCACCGGTTTGTCCATTTCGCGCTGAAGCGAACGCATCGGCTCGGTGACCTTGCCGCGAAGGCCGGACACCTCCTTGCGGAGCTCATCCAGCTCGGCTTCCCTGGCAAGATCTTCAAAGGAATTCTGAAACTCACGCGCCATGGCCCTGACCTTGGCGACATACTGGCCAGCCGTGCGCATCATCCTCGGCAGGTCCTTGGGACCGACGAAGATGATGGCAATGACCACAAGGGCCATGAGTTCTGACCATCCGATATCGAACATATGCGGTCCTGAAACGCCTCGGCCCCTCGCCTCCGTAGAGGTTCCGGGACGAAAGCCCGCCCGAAGCTGTTAGCCGTGGGAGGCTTTATTCTTCTCCGCGTTCTCTTCGTGAGAAGCTGTCGCGTCGATCGTCTTGGGTTCCGGCTGCGCCGACTGAACCTCGTCTTCGTCGGCAAGCCCCTTCTTGAAGCTGCGGATACCCTTCGCAACGTCACCCATCATGTCCGAAATCTTGCCCCTGCCGAACAGCAGCACGATGAGGACGAGGACGATCAGAATTTGTGTCCAACCCGGCATTTCTGTCTCCAACAGCCAGGAACAAGCCCCAGCCTTGCTTGAAATAAAGCACTACCTGAAACCAATATGGGCGTTCTGTGCCAAAATTGCGATATCAAACCCTCAACTAAAGGCCCGGCACGCGGTCTGGATGAAGCGATGCTTTAGTCGTCGTCGCTCTTTTCCTGCTCCAGATGGTCGTCCAGCTCAGCGCCGTACTCCGGTTCGGCGGCATCTTCAAACTCGCCATCCCCTTCGCCGCCCGTATCCGACGGGTTTGGAATATCGAAGCCCGGCGGCAGCCGTCCATCCAGAAGCCCGGCGGCCTTGAGTTCGTCGAGGCCTGGCAGGTCGCCTACATTCTCTAGCCCGAAATGGACGAGGAAATCCTCGGTCGTACCGTAGGTCACGGGACGGCCCGGCGTCCGCTTTCGTCCGCGAAGACGCACCCAGCCCGTTTCCATCAGCACGTCGAGTGTGCCCTTCGAAACGGAAACGCCTCGTATCTCCTCGATCTCGGCTCGGGTGACCGGCTGGTGATACGCAATGATCGCAAGCGTCTCCATTGCCGCACGCGAGAGCCGCTTCTGTTCGACAGCCTCACGCTCCATCAGGAAGGAGAGATCGTCTGCCGTTCGGAACATCCATTTATTTGCGATGCGGACGAGGTTTACACCTCGGCTTTCATAGGCTTTCTGAAGATCTTCGATGACGGCGCCAACGTCGGCACCATCCGGCAGGCGCGCCGCGATGCTGTCTATATCGAGCGGTTCGGCCGCCGCGAACAGCAGCGCCTCCGCCATGCGCATGAGTTGCGCGTGTTCCGGTGCGTCGACAGGAAACTTGACGACGTTCTCCGGCGCAGCCTCTTCTTGCGGCGCCTCGGCTTCCGTACCCTCTTCTCCGTCCTTGTCCGGTCCGTCCTTGTCCGGTTCCTGCTCGTCGGCTGACATGTCGGTATCGCTTTCGGCTTCGCTCAGGGTCGTCTCATCGGTCATTCTTCGTGGTTCTCCGACGTGTCGGCCGGGCCGGCCGGCGGTTGATCGGGGGTCTGCTCGCGCCGCCGGACGAAAACCGGACCGAAGGCGCCCGACTGCCGGATTTCCATGAGCCCATCCTTTGCCAAAACAAGCGCCGCGCTGAACGTGCTCGCAACCGCGGAACGGCGGAGCGCCGGGCTCATCTCTTCAAGCGGCAGATAGCTGTCAATCTGCCCCCAGTCAAACATCATGCCCATCATGCTTTCCAGCCTGCGGCGTGCCGCCTCAATGGCCATGATCGGCAGACGCTTAGGTTCCCACTTCGTGTCATGGCCCTTGAGACGCTGGTCCGAATAAGCCTTCAGCAGATCGAAGAGCGTTCCCTGATATTCGCTCGTTTTGATAAGGCGGATGCCTTCCGGCGCGCCACGCTGAAAAACGTGCATTCCCATACGGCACTGCCGGTTGAAGATTTCCTGCGCGGCCTTGCGCATGGCTTCAAGCCGCTGCAACTGGAAAGCGAGCCGCGCGGCCAGTTCGGCACCGGAGGGACCTTCCTCCTCTTCGGGCGGCGGCAACAACAGCTTGGACTTGAGAAATGCCAGCCAGGACGCCATCACGAGATAGTCGGCCGCGAGATCGAGTTCCATCCGCTTTGCTTGCGTGATGAAATCGAGATACTGCTCGGCGAGCTTCAGGATCGAAATCTTCGTGAGGTCGACCTTCTGGTTCCGCGCAAGCGTCAGCAAAACATCGAGCGGCCCCTCGAAGCCATCCAGATCGACGATCAGTGTATTTTCGTCAGCCTCTATCGCGTCGCGAGGCGGACCTTCCTCGAAGGACGCAGCCGTGCCCGCGCCCGCAGCTTCATTAGGCTGCGCGCCGCCATCTGCGTCGCTTTGAGGAGGCGCCTCGGTCATGACTGCCTGCTGCATCCGGTCCAGATTGTTGAATTCCCCGCGTGCTCTAGCCGATCCTGCCCGGTGACTAAAGACGAATGGCCTTTATACCCTTCACCCCCCGGCGCGGGTACCCCGTTTCTCGGCTTATCCCCAGCGATCTTCTCAGGCCAAACCGGTAATTTCGCTGAATTCGGCCCATAACGAATCAATATCGACCGCTTCGGAGGGCAGCACGACGCGGCCAAGCGCCGCCTCCGACCTCTTGAGGCTTTCTCCTTCAAGGGGCTTCGCTTCAGCGGCCACCGCCTCCATCTCGGCCATATCTCCATTGCAGTGGAGAACGAGGTCGCAGCCTGCCGCGAGAGCAGCCCGCGTTCGCGCCTCGAAATCGCCCTTGAGGGCCTTCATGGAGAGGTCGTCAGACATAAGCAGCCCCTCGAAGCCGATACGGCCCCGGATCGTCTCGCCGATGACGGTCGTGGAGGTCGTTGCCGGATAATCAGGGTCAAGTGCGGTGTAGACGACATGAGCCGTCATTGCGAGCGGCAGCGCCCTCAACGCATAAAAAGGCGCAAAATCGCGGCCTTCGAGTTCTTCGAGAGATGCGTCGACCACAGGCAAATTCTTGTGACTATCGCAACGAGCACGACCATGCCCCGGCATGTGCTTGACGACTGGCAAAACGCCGCCTGACATGAGCCCTTCTGCCACGGCGAGACCAAGCGCAGCAATGAGACCGGGCTCATCTCCATAGGCACGGTCGCCAATGACGTCATGCGCGCCCCGCACGGGAGCATCCAGCACCGGCAGGCAATCGACGGTAACACCAACGCTGCGAAGCTCGGCCGCGATCAGCCGGGCGCCGAGACGCGCCGCGTGAAGGCCTCTCTCGGAATCCTGCCCATAGATTTCGCCATAGCGCCGCCCGGCCGGCCACGCGCGCCAATGAGGCGGGCGCAGTCGCTGCACCCTGCCGCCTTCCTGATCGATCAGGATCGGCGCGTCATGGCCCGCAGCTTCGCGCAACGAAGACGTAAAATGAAGAAGCTGATCGGGGTCGGCAATGTTTCGCGCGAACAGAATGAAGCCCCAGGGCCGCGCCTCGCGAAAGAAGCGTTTCTCGGCATCGCTGAGTTCGGTGCCGACGCATCCGTAGATCGCCGACGTGAGGCTCACTTCGGCCTCACCAGACAGCCCTGCCCCTGCGCACCAAGGTCAGCACAAAGCCTGTCCGCCGTGGCCTTGTCCATATAACCGGCGCGTAGACGGTAATAGATGCCCTTCTCGGCGAGATCAGCACGCTGAATATCGATTGCCCGCGAACCCAGCAGGTCGGGATATTTCGCCTGCAGATTCTTGAAGGCATCGCGCGCCGACGGCTCATCGCGGAAGGCGGCGAGCTGAACGACATAGCCGCCCGAAGAAGAGCCAGAAGAAGAAGAAGCCGGAGAGGATGGCTGCTCGACCGGCTCCGATGCTTTAGCGACGGGCTCCTCCTCGACAGGAACAGCCTGCTGCACCGGTGCGCCGGAAGGTGACCCAGAAGGCGCATCGCCGAGCGGACGGCTTTCGATACCGCTGGTTTCGAGCGACTCCGCCATACGGTCAAGCGCCTGCTGATCCTGCCGCGCCGGGATCGCGGAATTGTCTATTGCGAGAGGCTCCTCCGCAGGAGGCAGCAATTGTTCGCCCTTGCTGGGTTCGCTTTCATCATCGCCCGTGATGCGATTGTAGACACCGGCATCCTGATGCGGAAACTTCTTGCCGCCAGGATTTTCGGGAAGCTCTTTCGTCGGCTCACCATCTGCACGAAGGATCGGCGGCGCATCGTTTGGACCCTGCTGCGTACCCTGACGATAGGCAAGAAAGACCACGCCTGCGAACACAGCTATCAGCGCGATGACGCTGAAGAGCATCAGGCTCCGGCGCTTGCCGCCCGGCGCGCCATCTTCATCCTCATATTGTTCGTAGTCTTCGATATCGGGATCAATGTCGTATTCCGGTTCTTCGTCCCAGCCGCCATCCCTATTGGACATCAGCGCATCTCCTCGATCGGTTCGACCCCCAGAATCCCCAAACCGGCGGCTATGACGTGAGCCGCTGCACGAATCAACGCAAGTCTCGCCAGCGTAGCATCCTTGTCTTCGGACAGGATGAACCGGAGCGCGGGTTCGTCCTTGCCCTTGTTCCACAGGGCATGGAAGGCGGAAGCAAGGTCGTAGAGATAGAAGGCGATGCGATGCGGCTCATGGGCAAGAGCCGCAAGTTCGACCTGCCGCGGAAAACCAGCCATCAGCCGGACAAGCGCCAGCTCCGCATCATCCGTGAGCCGCTCGAGCGGCGCATTGGCAAGCGCCGCGTCGGAGAGGTCGTAGTCTCCCTCGGCCGCCGCTTTGCGCAGCACCGAATGAATGCGGGCATGAGCATATTGGACATAGAAAACAGGGTTATCGCGCGACTGCTCCATCACCTTGGCGAAGTCGAAATCGAGCGGCGCATCGTTCTTGCGCGTAAGCATCATGAAACGCACGACATCCTTGCCGACTTCATCCACGACATCGCGCAGCGTGACGAAATCACCTGCGCGCTTCGACATGCGCACAGGCTCGCCGTTGCGGAAGAGGCGAACAAGCTGACAGACCTTCACGTCGAACTCGGCTTCCCCGCCGGTCACGCCCGCAATCGCGGCCTTCATCCGCTTGATATAGCCCGAGTGATCCGCCCCCCAGACATCGATCAAGGTGCGGTAGCCGCGCTCGAACTTGTCAAGATGGTAGGCGATGTCCGGTGCGAAATAAGTCCAGCTGCCATCGGATTTCTTCAACGCCCGGTCTACATCGTCGCCGAACTCCGTCGAGCGGAAAAGCGTCTGCGGCCGCGCTTCCCAATCGTCAGGCACTTCGCCCTTGGGCGGCTCCAGCGTACCGATATAGATGAGCCCCTTGTCTTCGAGCATTTTCAACGTCTTTTCGACGGCTCCCGACCGGTGGAGCGACAGCTCGGAGTAGAACACCTCATGCACGATACCGAGCACCGCGAGATCACCGCGAATAAGCTCCATCATCGCTTCGACGGCTGTCTCACGCGCGATCTTGAGTGCTTCACCCTCTTCCATCTCAAGCAGGCTCTTGCCATGTGCCGCCGCGAGCGCCTCCCCGACCGGCTTGAGATAGTCGCCCGGATAAAGCCCTTCCGGAATCGCTCCGATGTTCTCTCCCAGCGCTTCGCGATAACGCAGCAACGCGCTTCGCGCGAGAACCTCGATCTGGCCACCCGCATCGTTGATGTAATATTCGCGGCAAACACGGTAGCCAACTTTTTCCAGAAGGTTCGCCAGTGCATCGCCAAAAACCGCACCGCGCACATGACCGACATGCATCGGCCCTGTCGGATTAGCGGACACATATTCGACGTTGACGGCTTCGCCCTCGCCCAGATCGCCAGCGCCATAAGAAGCACCGGCGCGCAGCATTTCCGGCAAGCGCGCAACCCAGAATGCCGGATCGAGGCGTAAATTAATGAAGCCGGGCCCTGCGACGGAGACTTCCGTCACCGCCTCTTCCGTAGACAGGCGCGCGGCAAGCTTCTCTGCCAGATCGCGGGGCTTCGCGCCCGCGGGCTTGGCCAGCACCATCGCGGCATTGGTGGAAAGGTCGCCATGAGACGGATCACGTGGGGGTTCGACAGCGACGCGCGCCGTATCCAGGCCGGGCGGCAGCACCCCCTCCTCTACAAGCGCGCCCAAAGCCGCCTCAACACGTTCCTCGAAATACCGGAAAATATTCATTGCCGCCGTCACTTATGTCCTTGACCGGGAACCCGTTCCCGGCGGCGCGCACTCTAGCTGCCGTACCCCCGTGTTTCCAGCCCTCTCAGGCACGGGGATCGTGGAGGTCGAAAAGGCGCTGATGTTCCTCGATGGCGAACTTGTCGGTCATGCCGGCAATGAAATCGCAAACCCGGCGGGCGGTCTTGAAGCCACCCGGTCCGTCGCAGCCTTTTTGCCACTCCGGAGGAAGCTGGTCCGGCGCCTGGTGAAGCAGTGCGAAGAGGTCACGAACGATGCGCTGAGCCTTGCCCATCGACCGGTTGACGCGGTAGTGGCGATACATGCGCTGGAAGAGGAAGGATTTGAGCGCCGCGTTATTTTCCGTCATCTCCGGCGTGAAAGCGGCAACGGGCCGGTCAAGTGCCCTGATCTCGGCGGCGGAGGCAGGCTTCGCCGCTTCGAGCCGCCGCTTCGTTTCAGACAGAAGGTCGGAGATCATGGTGCCAATGAGTTCACGCACCGCCTCATGTGTCACGCGTGGCTCTTCAAGGCCCGGATAGCGATCCATCACGCGGTTGAAGACATCGCCGACAAGCGGCAGGGCCATCAAGTCGTCAATCGAAAAAAGCCCGGCGCGCAAACCATCGTCGATGTCATGGTTGTTATAGGCAATGTCGTCGGCCAACGCGGCGACCTGGGCTTCCGGTCCTGCGAAGCTGCCAAGTTCAAGATCCTGAGTCTCAGCATACTCGACGATGGCCCGCGGCAGGTCTTGGATGCTGCGGCCGGGGCCAATCAGAGGCCCATTATGTTTCACCAGACCTTCGAGCGTTTCCCAAGTGAGATTGAGGCCGTCGAAACGCGCATAGCGATGTTCGAGCTTGGTCACGATCCGAAGCGTCTGCGCATTGTGGTCGAAACCGCCAAACTCCGTCATGCAGGCATCGAGCGCCGTCTCGCCTGCATGTCCGAACGGCGTGTGGCCGAGGTCATGGGCAAGCGCCAGGGCCTCCGCGAGATCCTCGTCAAGGCCAAGCACACGGGCAATGGAACGCGCGATCTGCGAGACTTCCAGCGAGTGAGAGAGCCTCGTCCTGTAATTGTCGCCCTCGTGATAAACGAAGACCTGCGTCTTGTATTTGAGGCGGCGAAAGGCGCCGGAATGGATGACCCTGTCCCTGTCGCGCTGGAAAGCGGTTCGCGTGGCGCTCTCATCCTCCTTAAAGAGGCGTCCACGGCTCTCCTCGGCCCTTGTGGCATAGGGGGCTGTGGCGGCAGGATTGGCGATCGGCACGAAAACCCTCGATTCCTTATGGTGTTAGCCCGCGTCCGGTTTGAAATCCGACACACAGGCTCTTACATATCTGCTAAGGCAATTCTAGTATGGTTGAAAGCTGAAAGCTTGGATTAGAGCGAAGGCCCCAAGGACAGACATGACGGACAGCGCAATAATCGATCCTGCTACCACGAACGTACCGGTCTCGCTGACGGATCGTGCGGCCAAGCAGATTGGCAAAATTCTCGAGGGCGAGGATGAAGGCACCGTGCTGCGTGTCTCCGTGCAGGGAGGCGGCTGCTCCGGTTTTCAATATGGCTTTACGCTGGACGACACGAAGACCGATGATGATCTCGTGCTCGAAAAGAACGGCGTGAAGGTGCTGATCGACTCGGTTTCCGTCGAATACCTCGCAGGCTCCGAGATCGATTACGTGGACGACCTTATCGGCTCCGCCTTCAAGATCAACAACCCGAACGCGACCGCCTCATGCGGCTGTGGCACATCTTTCTCCATTTGAGAAGACGGCCCGGCGCTGAATTGCATCCCTTCAGGAACAATTGCGATTTTACCTATCGGCTTCAAAGCGTATCCTCACGCTCTGTTGGCGATTCTGTTTGTGTAGAGGTGTAGGCTGATGAATTCCGACTGGAGACCGCAACCGCAAGCAGCCGTAAATAGCTGAGGGGGCGTCATGAAGATCGCGAGTTTCAACGTCAATTCGGTCAAGGCACGGCTTGGCAATCTCACCGACTGGCTGAAGGAGGCCGCACCGGATGTGGTTTGCCTGCAGGAACTGAAATGCGTCGACGAAGCCTTTCCGCGCAGCGAGATTGAAGACCTCGGCTACAACGTCGCGACGCATGGACAGAAAACCTATAACGGGGTCGCCATTCTCTCGAAATTTCCGCTGGACGACATCACGCGCGGCCTCCCCGGCAATGACAGCGACGACCACGCACGCTACATCGAAGCCGTTATACCGGCAGGCAAGAGCACCCTGCGCGTGGCCTCGATCTATCTGCCCAACGGCAATCCGGTGGACACTGACAAGTTCGAATACAAGCTGCGCTGGATGGACCGCCTGATCGACCACGCAGGAAAGCTCCTTTCCTACGAAGAACCGCTGGCGCTACTCGGCGACTACAATGCGATCCCGACGGCGGACGATGTATATGACCCAAAGGCATGGGCGAACGATGCGCTGTTTCGTCCCGAAACACGCGCAAAATTCCGTGAGCTGATCAACCTCGGTCTCACCGATGCCTTTCGCGCCTGTCACAGCGAAGCGCATCGCTATACGTTCTGGGACTATCAGGCAGGCGCCTGGGCCAAGGACAATGGCATCAGGATCGACCATATCCTGCTCTCGCCGCAGGCGGCCGACCGGCTGAAAGCGAGCGATATCGATCGCAATATCAGGGGTCGCGAGAAGCCTTCGGACCATGTTCCGATCTGGGCTGAACTCGACTTCGACTGAGGCAAATTATCCCCGCCCCCTGCGGATAAACACGGTCCACCGTCATCGAAATGTCACGAAACCGTTGCAAACGCGGCGGATATCCTCCGGTGAAAATCAGAGAAATATTATCCTCGTTTCAGGCGACGGCGCCTACTCGCCGAAGCCCGCGCCCATCGGCGTGACGCGAAGCCCCTTGCGAAGCCGTGTGAAGGAAAGTTTCGCAAGGTCCGCCGTATTCGGACCCGGGCTTTCGACGACAAGCACCTCGCTCGACATTGGCCCGAAATCGGCGCGGAAATGAACCGAGCTTTTGACCGCGAGAATGGCGAGGCCCTGCGGGTCGAGTCCGGTATGGCGGATCATCTCCTTGTCGGCGCACTGCCCCTTGCGGGAGGCAACAACGACCTGAACGCCACCCCTCCGCAGACGGACGGTTGTGCCGAGCGACATGCGCGCCCCGCCATAAAAGGGACCGGAGGCAAGGAACTCGCCATTGGTGACACGCATCACCTCGAACGCGCCTTCGAGTGGACGCTCCCCGGGCGCGCCGCCGGTCTTCGCGCCGAGCGCGAGAGAGACGGTCGCGCCCTCGCCCGCCTCTGCTGCACGAGCGGCGCTTTCGGGATCGAAGAGAACGGCCAGACACGCATTCTGCGCGTCCTGCGCGATCAGCTCCGCGAGAATGCCGATCGTGTCACCATTGCCGCCCGCGCCGGGATTATCCTGCGTGTCGGCAAGGACGACGGGTCCCTTGCCGGGCGATGAATGCTTGATCGCATGAGCGACGGCATCGCGCGCGGACCAGAGCTTCTCACGGAAATCGGGCTCGGCTTCGCGTCCCGCAGCGGCGATGCGCTCGGCGGCTTCCGCCGCCGCTGCCTCCGTATCGCCATAGGCAATGACCACAGGCCCGCATTCGGGAATGTCGACGGGCGGGAAGCCCGTGGTGAAGGAAACGCTGCTGACACGTCCATTGCCAGTGACACGGCCTTCCGCCTCGGCGACGAAACCGTAGAGACGGGCGGCCGGCTCAATCAACGTGCATTGCGCGGTAAGGGGAATGAGATAGTCCAGGCGGCGCATGGCCTTTGCCTGACATGTGCCCGACTTCACGAGATGAGTGAGATGCGCCGCCGCGCGCGCGCCAGTCTCCGCCATGTCGACATGCGGATAGGTGCGATAGGCGATGAGCGCATCGGCCTGCGCCACCATCCGCTCCGTGACATTGGCGTGAAGGTCGAGCGAGGCGACAAGCGGAATGTCCGGGCCGATGAGAGCGCGCACACGAGCGAGAATCTCGCCCTCGCCGTCATCGTAATGCTCCGTGACCATCGCGCCGTGCAGATCGAGATAGACGGCATCGATACTTCCTGCGTTCCGAAGCTCTTCAAGCATCATCGCCATGACGCGCTCGAAGGCATCTTCCGTGACATGGGCGGATGGCGTTGCCGAACACCAGACCAGCGGCAGCAGGGTATTCCCCGAAGACGCCGCATCGATGAAACCGGCGACAGGCACGTTCATACCCTTGAAGGCGGAGAGAAGCCCCTCACCCCTCTGAAGCGAAGGCCATGAATCCGCCTGCTCGAAGGCAGCATAATCCGCCTTGGTGGGCGCGAAGGTGTTGGTCTCGTGCTGGAAGCCGCCAACGGCGATGCGCATGATTTTCTCTGTCCGTTCTCTCGCATACTTCGGTCTTCGGCATGAAGGCAAAGCAGTCTCGGAAATGATGCAGGGGGCGTCCAAAAACTCAAGTGTCATGCCGGGATTTGTTCCCGGGACCCATTCGCCTCTTTTCTTGCACGAGACTTGGATTGGAGCCCGGCAACGAGTGCCAGGATGACACCTTTATGTTTGATCAGGGTCAGGCCAAACTCGCGGTGGCGCAGCTCTGGTGGGAGAGCATGGACGACCTCGCGAGCGCGACAACAACGCCGGAGGGCGCGGAAGCCAAGCGGCAGCTTCTGGAGGACGAAGCGAAGTTCATCGATTTCGCGAAGTCCCGCTCTGGTTCGGCGAGGAGAAGATGGTGTTCGGCTGAGACCTCACGCCCCGCCGTGGGAGGCGATCCAGGTATTGGCCATTTCCTGCGCCTTCTCCTTTTCGCCGGGCTTCATCCAGCCTTCGTACTTCTCCATGAGTTCATCGGCGGCGGCGCGCTGCCCGGCATCGCCGAAACGGTTGGCGAGCAACAGATAACCCCAGCCGTCGATGCGGCTCTTGACGACACCGTCGCCTTCCATGTGAACACGGCCAAGCTCGGCGAAGGCAGGCGCGTAGCGCTTGTTCGCGGAGAGGAGAAGCCAGCGCAGGCTCTCCGTGCGGTCGACCGGCGTGCCCCAGCCATTGCGGTGCATGATCGAGACGTAATATTGCGCATCGCCGCGCTGGGCGAGCGAGGCGGCCTCGAAGCTCTTCAGCGCCTGTTCGTAATTCTGCTTCAGGCCGATATTCTCATTGCCCTGGAGATAGACCTCGCCGAGACGGACCGCGGCGGCGGGCTGGCCGCCACGCGCAGCGCGGAGCAGGAACTCATAGGCCTTGGCGTCGGACTGCTGCACACCGCCAACGCCCTTGTCGTAAAGATTGGCGAGAATCCACGCAGCCCCCGTGTGACCGCCTTCCGCTGCCTCCTTCCACTCGGTGACCGCACTCTCCATGTCGCCCGCCTGCTGCGCGGCGACGCCGCGCTCATAGGCGGCTTGCGCCTCATGGGAAGGCTCCGCGAAGACGGCCCCGGTAACGGCCAGATTGAGGCCGAAGACGGCGGCGAGGACGGCGAGGCTCTTGCGGACGGTCATGGGTTCTCCTGAACGGGCCTTGAATGAGGTCGGGAGCCATTCTGCCAGAAGAGCCCCGAAACGCATATTAAATGCCGAAATATGGTGAAGCTGTGGCCTCAAATATCGGCATAGACATGCTTTTCAGCCTTCGCGCCGGGATGCGTGATCGCACCGTTCCGGGCTGGACCGACGAGCTGGGCATATTTCCAGAGCGCGCCCGAGGCATACATGGTCTCGCGCGGGCGCCATGACGCGCGGCGCTTTTCGAGCGTGGCTTCGTCCACCTCAAGTTCGATGGTGCCGCTCGCGGCGTCGATCTCGATGATGTCGCCATCCTCGACAAGCGCGATGGGTCCGCCGACGGCAGCCTCCGGGCCGACATGGCCGATGCAGAAGCCGCGCGTGGCGCCCGAGAAGCGGCCATCGGTGATAAGCGCCACCTTGTCGCCCATGCCCTGCCCATATAGCGCGGCAGTGGTGGAAAGCATCTCGCGCATGCCGGGACCGCCCTTCGGCCCCTCATAGCGGATGACCAGAACCTCGCCTTCCTTGTAGTTGCGGTCCTCCACCGCGGCGAAAGCCTCCTCCTCGCTGTCAAAGCAGCGCGCGGGGCCCCTGAACTTCAGCTTCTCCGGCGCCATGCCCGCGACCTTGACGATGGCGCCGTCCGGCGCGAGCGAGCCCTGAAGGCCGACGACGCCGCCCGTCGGCGAGAGCGGGTTCGTCACGGGACGGACGATCTTCTGCTCGGTGTCGAACTTCACGTCTTTCAGGTTGTCGGCAAGCGACTGGCCCGTGACGGTGAGGCAATCGCCATGCAGAAAGCCGCCGTCGAGCAGCGCTTTGAGGATGAGCGAAACACCGCCAATCTCGAAGAGATCCTTCGCGACATAATTGCCGCCGGGCTTCAGGTCCGCGATATAGGGCGTCTTCTTGAAAATCTCCGCGACTTCCATGAGATCGAAATCGATGCCCACCTCATGCGCGATGGCCGGTAGATGGAGCCCACCATTGGTGGAACCGCCAGTCGCGGCAACGATCACCGCCGCGTTTTCGAGCGCCTTGCGCGTGACGATATCGCGCGGACGGATGTTGTTTGCGAGAAGCTGCATGACAGCGCGGCCGGAGGCTTCCGCATATTCGTCGCGGCTCTCATAAGGCGCGGGCGCACCGGCAGACCCCGGCAGCGCAAGCCCCATCGCTTCCGAGACGCAAGCCATCGTGTTGGCCGTATACTGGCCGCCGCAGGCACCGGCGGAAGGACAGGCAACGCATTCGAGATCATGCAGCTCCTCATCGGCCATGTTGCCCGCCGAGTGCTGACCTACCGCCTCGAAGACATCCTGCACGGTGACGTCCTTGCCCTTGAAGTGGCCCGGCAGGATCGACCCGCCATACATGAAGACGGAAGGGACGTTGAGACGGACCATCGACATCATCATGCCGGGAAGCGACTTGTCGCAACCGGCAAGGCCGACCAACGCATCATAGCAATGACCGCGCATGGTGAGCTCGACGGAATCCGCAATGAGGTCGCGACTCGCCAGCGACGATTTCATGCCCTGGTGCCCCATCGCGATACCGTCCGTCACCGTGATGGTGCAGAACTCGCGCGGGGTGCCGCCGGTCTGCGCAACGCCGCGTTTCACGGATTGAGCCTGCCGCATAAGCGCGATGTTGCAGGGCGCGGCCTCGTTCCAGCAGGTCGCGACGCCGACAAAGGGCTGCGCGATCTCTTCTTCGGAGAGGCCCATCGCATAATAATAGGAGCGATGCGGGGCACGCTCCGGCCCCACGCTCACATGGCGGCTTGGCAGCTTCGATTTGTCGAATGTTTTCTTGTCCATGTGAGCTCTCCCTTATTGCTGGCCGGATAGTAGGCGCTGGGATACGCCCGATAAAGCCCCACTCCGCCACTCGGACTTTATGCCGCGAGACGACGGAGTGAGTTGACCCGGCGGCAGTTGCGGGAGAACATCACCCTCCCAACCGAAAACCCAGAATCAATAAAAACAGGAAAACAGGGAGATATAGCAGCCATGAAAGCCGCCGTTTTGCGCGAGGTGGGCAAACCGCTCACCATTGAAAATGTTCAGATCAACAAGCCGGGCCCGCGCGAGGTGCTGATCCGCACTGTGGCAGCCGGCGTCTGCCATTCGGACCTTCACTTCCTCGAAGGCTCCTACCCCTACCCTCTGCCAGCCGTGCTCGGCCATGAAAGTGCGGGCGTGGTGGAACAGGTAGGCTCGGAAGTGCGCACGGTAAAGCCGGGCGACCACGTCATCACCTGCCTCTCGGCTTTCTGCGGCCATTGCGAGCATTGCCTGACGGGACATCTGTCACTCTGCGTGAGCCCCGAGACGAAGCGCGGAGCAGAGGACGAACCGCGCCTCGGCACCGCACCCGGCAGCATGAACCAGTTCCTCAACCTGTCCTCTTTCGCAGAGCAAATGCTGATCCACGAACATGCCTGCGTGGCGATCCGCAAGGACATGCCGCTTGACCGGGCAGCGCTGATCGGCTGTTCGGTGACGACGGGCGTGGGCGCAGTGATCCACACATCCAAGGTGCGACCGGGCGAGACGGTCGCCGTTATAGGTGCGGGCGGTGTGGGCCTTGCCTGCATCAACGGCGCGGCGATTGCGGGCGCGGGCCGCATCATCGCCATCGACATGCAGGGCTCGAAGCTGAACCTCGCCAAGGAATTCGGAGCGACGGACGTCGTGAACCCGAAGGATGGCGACCCTGTGCAGCAGGTGATGGAACTCACGAACGGGCAAGGCGTCCACCATTCCTTCGAGGCCATCGGCCTGAAGGCGACGACGGAACAGGCCTTCCGCATGCTCGGCCGCGGCGGCACAGCAAACGTGATCGGCATGATCCCGGTCGGCGTCAATATCGAGCTGCACGGCCCCGATTTCCTCGCCGAGAAGCGCATCCAGGGCTCGACGATGGGCTCGAACCGCTTCCCGATCGACATGCCACGCTTCGTTGACTTCTACATGTCCGGCAAGTTGAAGCTCGACGAGATGATCTCGCGGCGCGTCAAGCTCGAAGACGTGAACGAAGCCTTCGACGAGTTGAAGCGCGGCGAACTCGCCCGCTCTGTGATCGTGTTCGATAACTGAACGCGCCAGGCTTTACGGAGCAAAAAGGCGGCCCTGGCGGGCCGCCTTTTTTCATCACGGCGATGTGATCGGATAACAGGAACGTTTCAGCGAGAACCGACGTTCTTGATGAAACAGAGGAGCAACGCCTGATCAAAGGAGAAAACCATCGCAGATCCAACCACCCTGATCATTGTGGCAATCGCGCTGATTATCCTGCTTCCCCTCCTGCTCTGGCTCGGGATCACCGTCCTCTGGATCGGCGCCGGGCTCTTTGCAGGCACCTTCGTCTATTTCTTCCTGCTCTATCTTCTCGGCATACCCCTGCTGGCCGCGGCTGGCGGCATCGCGGTTGCGCTCATGATCTGGGCCGCGCTGTTGAGATGAGGAGGCCTAGGCTGCTCCTTCGAGCCGCTTCAGCGCATCGGTGAACTTGGCGATCGCCGCTTCGGCGTCGGCTTTCCGCTCGCGTTGCTCTTCGACAACATGCTCGGGCGCCCCGGCGAGGAACTTCGCATTGCCAAGCTTCGCGTCGATCTTCTTCACCTCGCCTTCGAGCTTGCCGAGTTCCTTGCGCAGACGCGCGGTTTCGGCATCGACGTCGATAAGACTGGCAAGCGGCAGGATGAGCGTCGCCTCGTCGAGCACGATCTGAATTGCACCATGCGGCGCCTCCGTCGCGACCTCCACGCTCGACAGACGCGCAAGACGGTCGATCAGGCTACGGTGACGCTCAAGACGGTTGAGACTTTGCGCGCTCGCATCC
>Ga0114898_1000377_pt1 | contig 35455 bp, 49 predicted proteins | sample Malvired_Geostar_FD_83496 | JGI IMG/M metagenome (GOLD analysis project Ga0114898, IMG submission 83496) | Marine viral communities from the Global Malaspina Expedition - Malaspina viral metaG DeepMed_Geostar | ecosystem: Environmental > Aquatic > Marine > Oceanic | place: Mediterranean Sea...
ACCCGCCGAACACCCGCCGAACACCCGCCGAACACCACCAGGACGCCCACCTTTGTCCACCTCCGCCGGACAAAATACGTTGAGTTTGTCCGGCGGAGGTGTTGCATCGTTGCATATACCCGTTGTGCAACGATGCAACAGGCGCGCGACTGACATATTCATCTTTTGTCAGTCGTTTGTCAGTCGTTTGTCAGTCGTTTGTCAGTCGCCCACCAGGACGCCCACCTTCGCCCACCCTACCGGATCCCTACCGGATCCCTACCGGATGCCTGGCGGATCCCTGTTCGCAGATCAAAATACGGTGTACCTGCGGTGTACCTGCGGGTGTAGCTGCGGGTTTTCCTGTACCGGCGTCGTAAAAAGTCGTTACGGCCCAAAAAGTCGTTACGGCTTGGAAAAAGTCGTTACGGCCCAAAAAGTCGTTACGGCTTGGAAAAAGTCGTTACGGCTGGAAAAAGTCGTTACGGCTGGAAAAAGTCGTTACGGATTTGGGGGGGTGCCACGCATCGACCCGACTAATCGCAAGACCACACAGGGCATCCTCGCGGACCGTTTCCGCAGAACGACCACCGTTTCTGGACTATATTGCAGGCAACCGACGAGAATCGCCTGTAACGCCGCGTCCCTCAAGCCGCGAGCCGAGACACATAACAGCAAAGAACGAATGCCTGAGACACCACCACCGACCCCACAACCCACCACCTGTGACGGTAGCGGTGCCGATCCAGCTCACACATCGTGACAACAACTGTTGCCATCCCGACGTGCTTCAGCGACACCAGGGCATCGACACCACCCCAGTCAATCACCATGCACGCCAGCGGATTCAGCTCAACATCCCGCAACGCGTCCGCATCCAGCAGACAAAACCACACGTCCAGGCCCGACACCCCCGCGACGAACACCAACGCCGACCATAGCTTCCACCTCATACACGCTTCGCCTCCATGCGAAATACGGCTGCGAGATGGCCATTCTACCACGATCAGGCGTTACGGCAAAAAGTCGTTACGGCTCACTCGTGGATGGTTCCGCCCCTCTTTCTCCGCTTCGCCCACTCCAGCTCAGACTCCCGGTCTTTGCACAGGTGCATCTTCTCGCGGTAGTAGCACACCAGGCTGATCCGCTCCCACGGCGGTCTCCCCCGCGGAGTGGTGTTGCCATGCCACTCATGCACATCAGCCAGCAACAGGTCGCGCGTCCTCATGTCGAAAGCCACCACCGGGTCAAACCCTGGGAACGCAAGATAGAAACCCTCATACTCTCCCGCTGCAAATGCAGTCATCACCCCGAACCCGTCAGGGAAATCCCCGTTGTCGCGGTGAACCGCCGTCTGGAAGTTCTTGTTGACCGTGATGGTGGTGAACACCGTCCCCTTGATGATCCAGTCAGGCTCGGTCGAATCACACACGGCCTGTTGTGCCGCCCACCGATCAGGAGCGAGTGCCCTGAAGTGGTCGTCTATGGTCTGGAGATAGGGGATGGCGTCGGCAAATTTTTCGGGATGCTTTGCGGTGTATGCCGTCGTCCGGCAAAACGGCCTGCGTGCTTCCCGGTCATAGAATCCCACGATCCCACTGGTCGTTCCCGTCGCCGCCCGGTTGATCTTCGACGGTGTACCATCCTGACGGACGTAGGCGACGTTGCGCTCCCGTTGCTCGTTACGGCTCCCGGCCGCCAGGCCACGGTTCGTCTGGTCGCTGCGGTAGGCCGCTCCACGCAGACCGTAGTAAGCACGCCTGGTTTCCGAGGCACCCATCAGCCTCTTGCGAAACCTGGCCAGCAACGCCCCGTCTGGCTTGTACACGTCCACTGACTCCGCGATGACCAGATCAACGTCCGAGTCATCCAGGAGCTTTCCCGGCAGACCGTCGTCGCTCACACGGGCTGTCAGGTGCAACTCACGCATCGTCACCGGCTGCGATCCGCATGGCTCGGTAGACGGAGTCGCTGATGTTGTCCAACCCCAGCCTGTCACGCAACTTACGCTCCCAGAGGTTGAACTGCTCGTGCTGCTCCGGCGAGAAGAAGACCTGCACCAGTCGTATCGTGGAAGTGGGAATCACCTCCACCTGGGGAAGATCATCGTCGTCGTCTTCCCCGAAGTCCGGCTCGGGAACCGCATCCGACAGGATCTTGTTCAGTTCCTCGTCGGTAAATCCGAGTGCGTCGAAACTGATACCAGCATGGGACGCATCCTCAATCGCCTCGGCCAACATCGAAACATCCCACTCCGACAGTTCGGCCACCCGGTTGTCTGCCACGGCAAACGCCGTCGCCTCCTCGGCCGCCAGGCCCGTGCTGTAAACCGCGATCTCTCCCCACCCCAGCAGCTTCGCCGCCCGCAAGACACCGTTGCCTGCCCTGACGACGTTGTCCCTGTCCACGATGATCGGCTTTTGCTGACCGAACCGCTTGAGCGAGCCGATGATGGCGTCGAGGTTTCTGCGGTTGTGTGCCCGGGCGTTGCGGGGATCGAGCGTAAGATCGTCAATGGGAACGATCTGAACCAATGACGGCTCAAAAGTCGTTACGGCCTCGGGCATCTCCAGACCTCCTCTTTCCGAACCGACCGGCTAATAGAGATGCAGGTTGGAAAGTTTTTTGACATCTATCACAGGAACTTCCCATTCCTTGACCTCCCCCTGGCGACGCCAGCGTTCCTCCGTCCACCCCTCTCGAATCTTGGCACACTCCTCGACAATCTCCTCGGGAGTGGGTGTGTAGCGTTCCCTGCCGCCTGTCATGTGCGGTTCCCTCCGCTAGTACATCGCGACGACGGCGTGTCCGTCTGACACCATCCTCTCGTTCAGGTTGATCGGGTTGCCATCCTGGTCCTCGCCGATCAGGTCAGCCAAGTACCTGCCGTATTTCCCCTTCTTGTCCTGGTACGTCTTCACGACGATGTCCCACTCGCCGTCCTTGCAGGCGAACTCAACGAGCAGTCCGGCCAGATGGCTCGTCGCGTCGTAGCCCGCCTGCTTGTTGGGGCCGCGCACCTCGGGCGTGTTGATGCCGTACAGTCGCAACCGTTGTCTCGTCGTGATCGACATGCCCAGGTCGAGATCCACGTCCACCGTATCACCGTCCACCAGCCTGGCAATCTTCGCTCGCCGGATGTAATCGTCACGAGTCATCACGGCCCACCTTGCGCCGGAGCGTCTCGATGATGAACATGGTCGCAGCCGTCGCCGCGCCGGTCCCGGCTATCGCCCGGCCCTCGGTCTGGTCGAAGTCGCTCGCAGTCAACCAGAGGATCGCAGTCAGGGCAATCAGTCCGCTCACCCAGTAGAGGAACGGCCAGAGCTGTGAATTAGCTGGGGGTGCCCTCATGCTGGCGCACCTGAAGAGGTCGACCCGAACAATCGGCCAACGTCGTCGGCAATCCGCTTGACCGCTTCCCGGTCGTCTACGTGTTCCACCACCGACCGAACCAGGGCCTCGCCCATTGCCAACGCGCGTTCTGTGGTCATCACCTGTTGCAAGTCTACCATCCGACGCCATTCACGCGAGGCTATCCGGCTCTTGCGTTCAACCAAGCTGGCAACCTCATCCACCAGTTCGCCGAATGCCGCACCCTCGCGAACAGCGGTCACCAGTTCGGACAACAACTCGCCGACCCGCGCGCGGTCGCCGACCCGATTAGCCTCGGTCAGCTTGTCCGCTGTCTTGTTGAGTTGTTGCCACCAGGTGTTAGACACACCGTGCCGATGCAACCGCTCGACCCGTTCCGCGATGATCGCTTGCAGCAATGCGACCTCTCCGCGCAGTTCACCCAGTGCCGGGTCCGCTTCCGCTTCCGCATACTTCGAGGCTAGTCCTGTCGGGATGTATTTGGAATAACGGCCGTGTTTCCACGATCCGTTTGCCGGTCCAATCGGCGCAGCCCCACCATGAAAACGGCATTTCATCCGCCCGCGTTCGGCATACCTTCGGCAAGGTTCACCGTCCCGCCTGGTGCCACCGTTTTCTCCGCATCGGGTCGCGCTCATTCATCCGGCTCGCCCAACTCCAACCGATACTGCGTGTCACTGTCCGAGGGCGTGACCACGTCCGCAGCAACCGACGACAGATTACCAAGCAGCCACGGAATCGCCGACCCCAATCCCATCCCGCCGCCAAGCAGCCCGGCACCAATAGCCAGCTTCGCCAGCGTCCCCAGTCCCGGCTCGGGCGGGTTCACGATGGTCGGCGAGTTCCAGTTGATGCCCACGTCGTCCGGCTGCTCCCAATCTGAGCCGAGATGCTTACGCAGGTTCGCTTCCGCCATCGCCATCGCGTGCCGGTTCTGCTGCATCATCTGGTCGAGCTGTACCAGATTCGCCGCCGCGTCGATCTCGGGCAATGTAGGCTGCGATGGCGGCTCGGTCCCCACTCCAGAAGACGGAGTGCCATTCCCCATGCTCCGCGTCCCTCCGAGCCGTCTCGCCAGCCCACCAGTCAGCAAGTCCCATCGCATCAGCTCGCTGCGCCAGCGTTACCCGGTGACGGGATCGACTGGACGCCGGGGAACATCCCCGACGCCTTGAGTTGCGTCTGGAGATTGGCCTGCCCGTGCTGTTCGAGAAGGTTCTGGGCGGTCGCGCCGATCAGTTGCAGCTTGAGCTGCCACAATTTTGCAGACTCCTCACTGACGTGCCCAATGTTGACTGAGAAACGTGTGGCGGCCTGGGCCAAGACTGACCCATTCTGGGCAAAGTCCTGCTCCATCTGTGTTTTGATCTGCTCGTTCATCGTGTCCTCGCTTTCGTTGGCAGTATGAGTTTGATCGGTGTCCCGAACGGATAGGATTGCTCGGCGATCACCTTGCCGGTCGTCGGGTCCAGCACCTGAACACGCACCGGCATCGTCATCAGCGTGTCGATCAGCTTACGGTGAGATGCGAGTTCCTGCCGTAACTCAGCAATCTCCAACGGGTCAGCATTCTTGCCGTCCGCCCCTGGCTCACCCGGCTCCCAGCTACGGACGACTTTCCATAGCTCGATGATCTCTCGCGTGCGGTCCTTGTCTCCCCACTCGGGAGACTCGTTACGGCTGTCGACATCAGGTTCCGCTGACTTCTCGGCAAAGACCAGGCTGCCTGACGACTCGGTCGCTCCGTTGCCCTTGAGGAACCGGAGAATCTGCGGGTGGGTTGCACCAAGGGCACGCTCGTCATCCTCACCATGACTCAGCACCGACACCAGCGAGCCACCTTCAAAGACGGCTCCCCCACTGTCGCCGTTGGCGAACCGCCCACTCGTTACCGCGTAGGCTGCTCGGCCGTTCTTCAGGTTGGAAATCACGACGGGGTCCATCGGCTTGAGACCCTTGATGACGAGCTTGCCTTTCGCGGAGGAGGTGTAGCCAGCTCCAAAGACCTCCCCCTTGGTTCTCGCAAGAAGCACAGGAACCACGCCGATCACGTCCCGGCTGCGACACTTGAACAGTGCCAAGTCGGAATCCTTGTCCCGGCCCACAAACGTCGCCACACCCTGGGTGCCGTCCCGGTTCTGGAAGACGATGTCCGAGCCACGCCGCTTGCTCAGGTGGCTCACAGTGAGTCCATAGGCCGTCTCACCGTCCACACAGACGATGATGCCGCTGCCAACTCCGTGCCCCAGACGGACGCAGGCGTCATAGGGAGATGGCTCACTCGTTACGTCGCCGCCAAGAAATGCGGCCGTCAAGAGAATCGTCGCCAATCGCAGGTGCATGACAAAATCATACGTCGGCCATAGCGTATGTTCAAGAAGCTATGGACTTTTGTTTCCATCAACCAGGGCCGACCGCAGCGAGAGTTCCCCCGGTAGGTAAAGGGTTCGCATCGCTGGGTCGTGAGCGGCGATCAACCGCTACTCTGGTGGATCGAACAGCGTTTTCTGCCCCTCGACGGGCTTGATGGCTGGCGAAGACTGATCGGCCCACTTCTTCGGGTTCGTGATCCGCTTGGCCGCGAGGTCCGCATACTCGGGGTTGAGTTCCACGCCGATGAACTCACGCCCCAACTCGACAGCGACCTTCCCCGTCGTGCCGCTGCCAGCGAACGGGTCCAGCACAACGCACGGCACGGGGTCGGCTGATTCACAGTCGCACCCCGCCGACCAACCAGTTACCCGACGTTCCGGGTAACCGTGTTCGGCGTATAGCGCGGATAGCGCAGAACCGGCAACCGTCCCGCTGTCGTGCGCCGTCTTTCCACGGTTCGCCAATCCGTCGCGAAACCTGTTATTTGGTGGCCCGCCGACCAGTTCAATTTGCCGCACCAACGGCGCACCACACGCCGGACACGCCCCGCGTTCGCTGGTCCCTGCCAACACGCACGGCAGGACCAACGCTTCTGGGAATGTGGCGAAGTGTGCTTCGCTGTATGGTTGCGTCGGGATCTCCCAGACGGTTCGCTTGTTGCGTTGTCCCAAATACTCCCGGTGTCCGGGAGTATTTGGCCCCGAACCGACCCGTCCCCCCCCCGCCGTTTCCTTTTGTCCGACGTGAAAATCGGAATTATATCTTCCGGCGTGTTCGGGCTTCGCCCGTTCCCGCACCGCATCAGCGTCATAGAAATACCGGGGCCGCTTCGTCAGCAGGAAAACGTACTCGTGCGCCTTCGTCGGCCTGTCCGTCACCGATTCCGGCATCGGGTTTGGCTTTAACCAGATGATGTCAGACCGCAGATACCAGCCGTCAGCCTGCAACGCGAACGCCACGCGCCAAGGAATCCCGATAAGATCCTTATGCTTCAAACCGATCAATCGGGCGTTTCGTGTCGGGTTCTTTCCATCAATCCTGCCCCGATTGACTCGACCGCCCCTCTTAGTCTTGCCCCCCTTGCCGCCAGCCAAAGTCTCTGCCGGTTGATGCGTGCCCCCTCGCGCCGCCGCGTAACTGTCGCCAAGGTTTAACCACAACGTCCCGTCGTCCCGCAGAACACGCCACACCGAACGGAACACGTCGACCAGTTCCGCCAGGAACGCGTCCGGCGTTTCTTCCAGTCCGATTTGACCATCGACGCCGTAGTCACGCAGTCCCCAGTAGGGCGGAGACGTGATGCACGTTTGCACCGAACCCTCGGGCAGATCAGCGAGCCGGTCACGACAGTCACCGATCAGCAGCTTCCAGTTGCGTCCGCTCCGGTCAGACACCCGACACCTCGTTCAGCAATTGGACGGCAGCGTGTTCTGTGATCGACAACTCGTCACCGTCTTCGTCTAACCCAGAAAACAACACGGCGTCCCCAACAAGATGCTGCCTCGCCAAACCTGACGCTATCGGGTTCGGCGGCATCTTCTCACTGAGACCGTCTTCGCAGACATACATCTTTATACGGTCACCCGTGCTGGGAACCATCTCGATGAATCCGCCGACCGCCTCTTGCAAATCGGTCAGACCGTCGAACTTACGCACGGTGAACGCCAGCACAGGATCGTTCGCATGAATCACAGCACCCCAAAACATCAGATCACCTCCCCGACCGGCATCGGCCACTCTACCCCCAACGCGGTAAGAGACTCCCGCATCGCTGGCTTCGCGTTGATCTGCTCAGTCAGGGCCACGATCAGCCCGGTGTGTTCGCCTGATGGGACGCGGTCCCACCACTTTCCAGCCGCTGGCTCCCAACCATGCTCGATAACGAGCCGGTTGCCTAACTCCATCATCAGCAGTTTGAGGTTCCCTAGCCGCTCGACCTCTTCGATCAGCCACTCCATCTCGCCGAACCACTCGACCCACACACCTTCGCCACGGGGATCGCCCCCCGGCGGTCCAGAAGCCACCTTGTATCCGTATTCGTCGCAGACTTCTTGAAGGTTCACCCGCGACTGGGCCAGCAGTTGCTTGATCTCGTTCAGTCGGTCACTCATCACTTCGCCTCCTCACGAATGAGCCACAGCATATACCCAGCGAACACGACGCCCACCGACACCAAGTGAATCCACTCCCAGCCATCACCCATCATGGCGCGCCCTCTCTCCTAGCTGATCCTGATTGAATGAGTCTCAGTGAGACTCGCACCGGGAACCTCCAGGTCTGCCATCAACGCCTGGCGAATGTCAGACTTCAACACGGTGACAGTCTCGGTGAGCGTCTTGAACTCGGCTGGCAGTTCCTCCTCGTTTGCGATCTCGACACGGTAGTTGTGTGCCAGCGAGATGTTGAGAACAGTTCCCTCGACCTTGCTTCGGCCCATCTCGTGCATGGACGACGCCACATACCGCCGCAGCCACTCGATCTTGTTCTTGACGGTGGAGGCCCGGCCCTTGAGCCGCTTGGACTCATCGTCAAGTGCGTCGTGGGTTGCCGAGAGTGACCGGATCATCTTGGCGATGGTCTCGATCTTCTCGGAGTGATCGCACTCAAGCTGATCGAATTCGTCTTGCAGGGATTCCTGCTCGCCGTCATCTGCATCGTCTGCGTCGATGCTCCCCTCGATTCGCCCCCACAACTCCAGGTAGGCATCTGCAAACTCATACAGTTTCAATGCCATCAATCCTCCTCCGTGATTCGGGTGTATTGTTTCCGGTACACATCAGTCACGCAGTCCTCGTCCAACAACTCGGAGGACTTCGCCAGGAGGACAGCGACACGAGACGCTGACTCAGCCGTCATCGCCGTCTCCATCATCAGCAGTCGCTTGGGCATCCCCCTCTTTGCCATCTCCAGCAGACGCCTCGCTCTCCGCAGCAGGGCATTCACCGACACGGTGAATTCCACCAGGTCGAGGACATCGTCGTCCGTATGGTCGTCTTGTAATGATTCGCGTGCTTCCTCGGCGGCCTGCTTCGCGGCGGCCCGCTCGACAATCCGCACGAGCGGCTCATCCGGCGTGGAAGGAACCAGCGAATCGCCATTGGGTGGTCCTGGCATCTCTATGTCCTCGTTAGGTTGTCGTCGTGAATCCGGTAGCCCGCCGACCTTCCCAGCGGGAGGTCAGGACGCACAACGGTAGGTGGAATGAAAACCATCTTGTATCGAGGGTTGTCCCTCGGGCCAACTTGCTGCATCCGCATGTGTCCTCGCCGAATGTGCGATGTCTCCAATTCCCGTTTCCGCATCGGCTCGCCGTCCTTGGAAGCATAGCGGACAAGCGGGAGCGGCAGGTCGATCTCCGACCCCACCTTCCAGCCGATGCCGTTCATCTGTCGATTGCCCTTCTCCACGATGTCGTCGGTGGGCTTTCCCGCCGCGACCGCTTCCCGGTACTTGGTGATTAGCTTGCGTGGCAGGTCTGGCATCACCACCTCGTGCTGACCAACCCCAAAGAAGCACGTCGCAATGGCGAGTCGCATGAGGCTGCTGCGGAATTCCTTGCCCGGCTCAAACCCGCCATCGTCATAGATTGACGTGTGCAAATCAGCATCGGTGAGACGATCCTGGAGAGGCGTGTGTTCCTCGATGCCCATTGCATAGCAATACTCGATTCGCTGCTCTGATGCCTCCGGGGTGAGAATGTCGTGTTCCTCATTGCGTCCATCGAACTGATAGGAGACGATCAGCTTTCTCGCACAATCTTCCATCGAGACGTTCGGGATTCCCATTTCAGCGTCCTCGCCAGCATGTGCTGTTGAGACCAGGATGCCGACAAGTCTTGGGTCGCCTGGGGAACCCAACTGGTGACAGGTCGGCAACTTGATCTCAAAAAACGGGTAGGGCATTTGGAGGAACCGACCAGGAATGTTGATGTCGACCACGGAAAGCGCGTCGAGCATCTGCGGCCAGATTTTGTAATAGGGTTTCCCCCACCTGTTCCACTCTCTTTGTGCGGCGATGGTAAAAAGCTGAGTATTGGCCTCCTGGTCACTGTTGCCACGTCGTCGCAATTGCTTGCCAAACGACTCGATTTGAGTATCGAAATACTCGACCACGCTCATGTCCCTGATTATCCGCTTGATGGCACGCCGGTTCTTCCCCACAACCCGCTTGGCATAGGCAACGCCATAAGCACGGGCGTCTTCATAGTTGAAAAAGTCCATTTCTCTCTCCTGATCTGACTATCGGACAGACAGTAGCATAGGCTACAGTCTATGTCAACAAGCGACACAAAAAGGGCCGGGGCACTTTACCCCGGCTCGCCAATCTGTAAACAAGATTCCAGCTCTCTAGGTTTTGTTTTCTATGAGAGCCTTGGCCGCAGAGACGGATTGAGTGTGAAACCAGTGCGAGTCATCGCACCAACTGTGATGCACGTCCAGAATCTTCGGATCGTTGATGGTGGTCCCCTCCTGGTCCTCGGCAACCAGGTCGTGTCCCCCTGGCGTGTTCTCGAACTGCCGGAACCACCAGACCTCGCCGACGTTCGACGGTATCTTGATCTGCGGTTTCCAGAACGGGGATATCACCGCTCGCCACGGAAAGATACCCGAGTGGTAGACGCCGTCACAAAGGACGGCGTAAGGAACCTTCAGTCCCCGCTTCTTGAACTCCCGGGCCAGCTTCAGGAAACCGTAACCAACGCCCCACGAGTAAGCACAGATGAGTGCCGAAAAGTCCTTATGGCTCCCGTTCGCCGTGCGAAAGCAATGCTCAGAGAACGACTCCCAGTTGCTGTCCCACTCCAGAATCGACACCCGGCATTCTGGACTCTCGAACTGCCGCAACTTCATCCAGAGTTTTTCGATCCCGGTGGGACGGGCCAGGGTCTGGGTGAATCCGCTGATGCACACGATCCGTGTTGGAATCCCGGTACTCAACCTGATGCCTCCAAAACACTGATCCGCTCGGTGTTCTTGGTGACGTGGGACTTGGTCTCTTTCAGGTCAGCCTCGATCACCGGCACGCGGTCGACTGCGTTTTCGATCCTGGCCAGTTGTCTGCTGATCCGCATCATCCAGCCCACGATGGCACCGCTCACACCCACCGTCAGTGCGAACAGTCCGATCCATTCAGACGCTTCCATCGAAAACCTTTCCGTCTTGATATGACCGGGGCCGCCCATTCACAATGACACCGGGACCAGCCCGGCACGGACGCCATTTACTGGTGCCACCAGCCCGGCACGGACGCCGGGCTGGTCTATTTTACGTCAGAACGTCTTTGCCATCACTACCAGTTCGTTCGCAATCGAAGAACGTGACGGCCAAAGCCAATGCCTGCCACTCATCTTTGCGGATTCCATAGAGGGGGCCGGGCGACTTCTTTTTCCCCACGGCCTTTTCCCTGCCCGGCCCATAACGGTCGAGCATCGCCTGTCGAATGGTGGAGTCGTTCACCCCGCGCATCTGTCCGCAGACGTGCAGCTTCACCTCCCTGCGAGTCACCCTGGTCGCACACTGGTCAGCCTGGCAATATCTCCCGATCCACCAGACCGTCTCGAAGATTTCTCTCCCGACCGGCATCCCGAACGACTCGATCATTTCAATTGCGACTCGCGGCTGCCGGATGTCTTTCGACCACTTCTGAAGACGGCACAGCACCCGGTCGTTCGAGTCAATCCCGTGTTCCTTCACCCGGCGGCACGACGGGTCGAGTCGCACCCACGCCGTCATCTCCGTGCCGGGATCAATCCCGACGATGTCGTGAATAGAAATAGACACACCCCTTCCTTGGTCACATCCACTCCTCTATGTCTTCCATGCTCACGCGGCATGGCGCACGCAGTTCAGGATCACGCAAACGCAGCCAGGCGTCGAGGTCAAAATGGTCCGGGTCGGCTTTCCGCTTGTGGGCCAACTGCTCGGGGTGCGTCATCAGGGGAATCCGCTCGTGGTGACAGTGATTGCACAGGAGCAAGTAATTGCACCGATGCGCCCACCGGCCCTGGGCGATGCTTCGACGTTCCATCTCGTGCGTCTCCAGCCAGCGGTACGCGCTGCTGTGTTCTTTCCAGCCGCAGATCATGCACGCGGGGGGCATCTCCCAACGCCACCCCTCCCGGTCTTCCCGGTGGTCCTCGTAATACTCGCGTGCCTTGCTCATCACAGTCCCCGTGAAGGGCGAGCGGGGTGCGTGGGCTTCGTGACCGGGCAGGGGAGTGTCCAATCACTCCACCCACGCACTCCACGGCAGAACAACTGCCGACTCGCCAGGACGCATGCCGGGAGTCGAACCCGGTTTTCCGATTGGCTGACAGGAGAGAGATCCAAAAACAGCCGACACGGTGCGTCCACTCGCCTCATGCGCTGGATCGTGTCCATTCGGGAGTGCCGACGACCGCATTGATGAATGCGTCTTTCCCGAACAGGTTGATGTAATCCGTTACGTCCCCTCCAGATGGTAAGTTCTCCAGCCGGACAATACGAATGGATGCTGCGTCATGCACCACCAGCGAACCGGCGACCGTCGCAGCGTGTTCCCGCCCCGCCTCGTCGTTGTCGGGAACAATTGCCACCCGTCGTCCACACAGCATCTCGCTGTAAGCGTTCTTCCACTTACCCGCCCCACCGACGTTGGTGGTGGGAACAACACTCAGTCCCGCGTTGAGCAGGGACAGGCAATCCTTCTCGCCTTCAACAATGACAACCGGCCAGGAGTATTTCTCGATGATCAGTGGGAGGTTGTAGAGGACACGACGGACGCCGTTCATGCTCCACTCCCACTCGCCGTTGTCTCCCTTGTGACGTTGACGGAACGACTTGGGTTCCATCCGGCACACCTGGAATAACTCGGTGCCGTTCTCGTCCATGTAGGGGTAGGTGTGCGCGACCCTGCTTCTGGTTGACACCGGGTCACCGATGAACAGGTCTTTGAACGTCATCCCGACAGCGTCCAGGATGTCGTCGCTGCTGCACCCGGCATGGCAGCGGATCAGGAGACGCTGCCCGTCGTCGGATGGTCGCATCGTCATGCTCGGGGTCTGGTCGTCATGGGCCGGACACTTGCAGGACCACTCCCCGTTCCCCTGGTCGACCGCACCGAACACCTCGATGATCGCTAGAAACTTGTCGTTCATTTCTCTCTCCTGTAATGAGTAACAGCGTTACCCTACGTTACGAGCGCAGCAACAAAGGGCGTCTCCACCGCATTGATTTATTGTCGCTGCTCCAAAGTCCTCACGACATTGACAACAGTTGTTGTCGCGCAAAATGGGTACTGTATTATTCCGAGCGAGGCCAACCGAGTCCCGATCATCGTCGGGGAACTGCCATCGCCACCACGGACCAGTGGTGTCCACTCTGTGTGTGTGCGGGTCCGTTCGCACTGAGAACACGGGTCTAGAGTCGTGTCATCGGGCACTCCTGAATATCGACAGGTGCTTGCGAAACTCGGGGTGATCCACTTCGCGAGCGGCCCATCCGAGATAACCCGATGGCACGTCCTTGAGGGCTTTCCCCTTGTGCTTTCCAAACCGCATGATCCAGTCCGCTCCCTCGCGGCCAGCACGGTCGCTGATGACGGCACCCGCCTGGGACTGTGTGAATGACCGGGAACTCTCCTCGGGAACCCCCAGGAGAGCGAGGAAATTGATCTGCTTGTCGCTGGCACCGCCCCTGAACGACCCCATGAACCTGTCGGGAACCGAATCGTTGTTGAAGGGGTTGACGGTCTGTGATCGGTACTGCGCCTCGGCCCGAATCCTGAGCCGCCTTTGCAACTCGGCTTGACGTTCTTCCTCGCGCCTGCGTTCTTCCTCCTGGGCCTCGCGCAAGGCATCCCTCATGTTCGACGCTTCGCCGCCGTCTTGGATGGCCTCACGGGCCGCAGCGATGTCGTCAAGGTCATACTCACCACCCAGGACATCGGCCGAAGACACCAACTTGTGTCTCCCCGAGTTGCCGACGAAGTCGAGGACGGTGACCGATGGCTTTTCACTTTCCAGTATCGCATTCACGCGGTCGTCGGAGTTATCGTGTTCATCAACCAACCCCGGCAACGGACGTGTGCCACGACCGATCATCTGGGTGTAGAGCAAAGTGGATTTGGTCGGACGTGCGATTGCCACACACGACGTTGCCGGGGCGTCAAACCCCTCGGTGAAGACACCAACGCCGACCAGGACCTGGAGATCATAGTTCTGGAATCGCCGGATGATGTCCCGTCTTTCATCCCTCGGGGTTTCTGCCAGAACACACGCTGCCGTCACTCCGTCGTGCCGGTTGAACACCTCGGTCAGCCGCCGGGCGTGTTCCTTGGTTACGGCGAAGACCAGCGTTGGGCGACCGTCAGCTTCCTCGATTGTCGGTCCCACGATCTTGTGGATCATCGCTTCCTGTTTCCTGACAGCCTCCTCCTCCTCGTCTGAAATCGCACCCCCGAGCAACTCGGCCAGGTCACGCTCGTTGAGATCCCCGGCCGTCGTCCTGACAGAAGAAAAGTCCAGGCCCTCCACCACGACATACTTCTGATTAATGTCGCACAGCCATCCCTCCTCGATGCCGTCGAGAATGTTCATCTCGCTGGCACACGATTCAAAGATCGCCCCCATCGCCTTTTTGTCCTTGCGGTGCGGAGTGGCAGTCACCCCCAGCACCTTCAAGCCGTCCTGCGAGAAATACTCGATCACTCGGCGATAGGACGCTGCTGGCGTGTGGTGGGCCTCGTCGATGATTAGCAGCCCGAACTCCTCGGGCCGGAACCGCTGCATCCTCCGCGGCTTGCTCATCGTCTGAACGGTCGTGACGATGACGTTTGACTCGCTCATCCACACTTCGCTGGATGCTCGGAACTTCGCCATCTCGATCTGGGGACGCTCCCCGGTGTGGTCGGCGATCTTGTTGACAGCCTGAAAGATCAGTTCGTCACGGTGAGCCATCACCAGGATCCGGCCACGGGACGCGTCCCACTGGCGGATCACTTCAGCGAACGAGATGGTCTTGCCAAGTCCGGTGGCCTGGACGAGAAGGGTCGCGTCCACGTTGAGAACGTCCCACTCGTTATAGATGCTGACGACCGAGTCCTCCTGGTAGGGACGCAGCGTGAACGACCGATCAGTCTTCGGCGTTGCCGTCTGCCAGAGTGTGTGCTGATCCGCACTCACGCCACGACCTCCTCCTCGTCCTGCTCGGGCTGGTGCATCGCGTGCATCCGGCGATTGAGATAGCCCGTGTACCGACAGTGTTCACAGGGAGTCCCGTCAAAGGTGGACCCGTTACCAAAGCAACCAGGGCAGACCACATGAAAGGCCCCGAACCGGATTTCCTCCCTGACCTGTTGCAAGAGCCGGTCGATCTCCTGGTGACTGACGAGTGCCATTCCTCGCTGCCCGTCCATCTGTCGCACCTTCGCCGCCACTTGCGCCACCTCGGCAGCGATGCGGCCCAGTTCCAACCCTGTCTCATATTCGGGAATCACGCACTCTGGAACCAACTCCCCTGCCGCGTCTCTCAGGGAGTCGTCGGTCGGTGGTCGCGGAGTCGTTCCGGTGGTGAGGTTTTCGATTGTCTCGCGAACATGACGAGCGGTCACCATGGCCTCGTTGTTGCTGCCACGCGGTGCCGTCTCAACGACCCTGTTCCACACGTCGCCCACCCGAGTACCCTCCACTCGCTGGAGTTCTCTGGCGACCGACTCGCTTGAGGGAAGCACCCCCCTTGAGTCATTGTTATAAAGATTCTGGACAAGCCGGGATGCCGAGATCAGTTGGTTCGCCCGCGACTTGGTGATGTTCCATCGGGCCTGGCAGTACCTCTCGAACGTCGTGTGTTCGTCCCGGTACAACCTGCTCTCCCGAATCTCCATCAGGGCATCCCCGATGTCTACGAACGACCTCAGAGACCTGTCAATCTTCTCCTCGCATTGGCGAAGCCGCGCCGTGTCGGTGGTGGTCAACTCATTGGGCATTGGTGATGTTCTCCATAGCGGTCACGAAGTCGCCCCCCGCCGCGCGGAGCGAATCCATCGCCACCTTGCGGTCAATGTCGCGTTCGTTGACAGCCTTCCAGAATTCGTCAGCCGAGAACTCGGCAGATGGGGTCGGGCATTCTGCCACTTCGGCAGCGGGAGTGGAAGACATTTGTTCGACCGTTTCAGGATTTTCTGATGGAGTCGAGGTCGTCGGAAGCAGCGACCGCATATCCTCCAGGTCTTGAGTGAAGATGTCCGATGCCGCCGTCGCCGTCAGCGTGGCGTCCACCATCGCCCGCTTTTTCGACATCTTGAGAATCGTGTTGAACACGTCCGCGATGTCGGCGTTTTCGACCATCCCAGCATCTTCAAAATCGGTGTCATTGAACTTGGCACCGCAGCCGCCTTTTTTCCTCCAGCACAACCAGCCACCACCATACTCAGCCTTCCCCTTGATGATGGATGACTCGCCACAATGCGGACAGGCGTGAGTGGCGCGACGGTATCGGTACTTCGATTCGCGAGATGAACAGAACCCCACGCCGCTGGCAACTCGCTGTCCCGTGGGGATGTGGTAGAGGGTGCAGATCACCTCATACTCCAGGTGACCGTCGTCGTGGTCGGTGCGCGTGATCTGGTACTGGGGATCGAGCCGGAACAGGAGGCAGAGTTTCTCCGCACCAGGCTTGAGCAACGTCGGCTTTTCGGTGCCGGGAATGACCCCGTAGTGTTCGCCGGACCTCATCACCGCTTTCATCGCTTCCTGCACCTTCGCCACCTGCGCGATCAGCGAGTCGATGGACAGTTCCCCGTCCACCACCGTCACCGTCGCCAAGTCTTCCGACTGCCTGATGATTTCGCTTGTTGACTCGTTCATGCCACCTCTCCTTGCTGGTTTTTGACTAGCTTCTCCCGAAGAATTTTGATGTCCTTCGGTGCCTCGAATCCGAGTTTGATTTCCTTGCGGGATCGAACTTCAACAACGACGACAACGGACTCCGTTCCGTTGCCGTCTCGAATCAGAACCTTCTCCCCCTCTCTGACACTGAGGACAAGCATTAGTCGTTGTCCTCCGTCCCGTCGATGAGCGCGTGGGCAACATCCCGGTTGCCACCCAGTTCCCTCACGAGTTTTCTCGCCAGCTTGACCGCCGTGACGACACGGCCGACTTCAATAGTCTCGCCGTTCAACGCCGCTGCCTTCCGTCTGGCCCACGAGAGACGCATCGCTTCACTCCGCTTTCGGCTGATCGCCATACTCCACCTCACTTTTGCTGAAATCGGGACTCACCAAAAGAGTCCACAGGGTCGCCATGTGACTGGACTTGTTCACCACGAGACTTGCGAGATCCAGCCCCGACCGTTCCTCGGCATAGGGGGCCAGAAAGTTCGCAAAGAGGTTGGCTTCACGCTTGAGCTTGTCCTGGTCTTGCGAGATGGAGACGAGTCCCGTCTTGTCGTTCTTTCCACCAATCCAGAGAACGAAATCCCCAAAACCCTCGGCGATCTGGTATGTGACCCCACCACGCCTGGATTGGAGAGTGCCGCTCCCTTCCGAACTGGACGGCGTCCACTCAAGCGGATCGAAAATGGTTGTTGTCGGGTTGGTAATCATCTAGCCACTCCCCTTGCTGGGCCAACATTGATGTGAATGCCGTGTTGCCATCATCTGTTATCGGCATAAGTCACTATAGTCTTTAGTCTATGAAAGCACAAGCGAGAATTGGTCCCCTGGCAGAAAGATTGTGCCCCTAGCCGCACGGAGGCTCATCGAGGATGAAGTGCGAGGGTGGGACCATCAGGGTGCATGAGAGACGGTGCAGCAGGTTGAGGCGTGGGTTGGCTTTCCCATGCTCCAGTTCGCTGATGTCCGGCTGGTAGCACCCGATCTGGTCTGCCAGTTCGCTCTGGCTCATCCCCAGTTCCACCCGACGCTCTCGCACCCGGTCGGATAGAAACTTCAACATCGGGGATGTCGTCGTCGTCGTTTTCATGGGATGATAGTATCCCATCCATCCTATACGGGCAAGTAGGGGCATCCCCTTTTTTTGGCAACTACTGTTGCCTGTCCACACACCGATCACACACCATCACCCGCCGCTCGCGGGCCGTGTGCCGGTGACACCGGATGCACGCCCTCTCGCCGCCAGGACCACCCGTTGGGGCACACTCACCGTATATCGCACACGCGAACACCACTATCGGGCCTCCAGAGCAGCAGGTTCCTTCGGCCGAGCGTACCTTGTCGCCACGGTGGTCGCATCCGTTGGGATCAACCCGGGCTATCATCTCAGCGGTCGCCACCCCGACATCTGTCAGCGTACACTCACCATGCTTATCGCAGCCGAAGACCTCGATGACGACCGCGTCCTCGGTGCGGCTGAACTCGTGCCGCGTCCTGTCCTGGCGGTGACGGCAGTCACTCATTCTTCAACCACTCCCCGTTCCAGTAGTCGGACGCCTCGCCCCAGTAGGGGTGCGACGGCTTGCCCTCGTCAGCGTAGATGTTCCGGTGGCTCGTGAACGTCCGCTCGTGGTTGATGTGAACGCTGGGCGCGTCGCCCTTGTACGGGATGACGCAGTTAATCAGGTCGTTGAACTCCAGCAGCCTGCTCCCCTTGACGATGCACTCCCGGCATACCCGCTCGAAGTGCCACACCGCCATTTCCCAGGTGCAGGACATCTGGTGCAGGGGTTCGTCGCGTTGGTTGGCCTCGCACCATCCCGTCTCCCGCAGCCCAATGTAGTCGAGGTGGCTGATCCCGACCGGTTTGGTTCGCGGGAAGGCGACCGTGTGCCCTTCATCCCATGACTGCGACCGCTCGCCCACCTCGGCCTCGTAGTCGATCACCAGCTTCTTGAAGACGCCCGGCTGCGGGTCGTCTCCTCCTGTCAGGTCGGTGTTCGACTTGAATACCTGATCGCTGAACCTCATCCGGTCAACCACCTCGGTGACATCCTCGCCGCCATAGGTTGCCCGTGTGATCGACAGCAGCTTGCCCTCGTCCTCGGTGGATTCGACAGCGTTGGCGATCCGGTCGAAATAATCGTGCGGGTACATCACGTCATGCTCCAGCAGGGCGACGTAGTCGAACCGCTCGCCGCGCTCGTCCATCTCGTACAGGATGCGGAGAATCTGCTGGGCGATGCAGAAGTGGCTTTCGTGCCGGTGCCAATGCACGAACTCCTCAAACCGATTCAGCGATCCAAGCGGTTTCCAGACACAGGTGGCGATCACCGGCTCGCACGTCTCGGATGCCGCCGCCATCTTCTCAACTGACCGCAGCGAACATTCCAGCAACGCCCGGTCGCGGTCCAGGTTCAACGGATCGAAATGGGTGTACCAGCAGCCGAGAATCCTCACGGGGCCGTCCTCCGGTGGTGGCTGTCGGCGGCAACCGCCTGGGCTTGAGCCAGCATCTCCATCGCCTTGTCGCGTTCCTCGCTCAGTCGGTCACGCTCGACCGTCATCATCTGCATCTGCTCCATCATCCGCTGCATCATCTCGTCGCGCTGTGGATCGCTTGGCGTGGAGGGTCCACGTCGCGGGTCGCCCGGCATCGGTGCCGTGAGGCCCACGTCGATCTTGTCTCGACCCGTCCCCTGGTCGGCCAACATCTGGTCGACCTTCACAGCACCCAGTTTCTCCTCGAAATGCTCGACCGCTGGCCGAAGTGGCAGTCCCAACTCGCCGAGTCCGATGAGGTAGTTGCGGAACTTGTCTTCCACCGACAGCGGGTAAGGGACGCCGCCGGGTCGACCGAACTGGTGTGCCCACCTGAGCCACGGCAGCAGAATCACCTTCCGGCCGAGCTGACGGTACTTGGTGTGGATATACATCTCCTCGCCGCCGAACCCCCGGAACTCTGGGTTGAATCCCAACCACGCGTCTCGCCGACAGGTGAACAGGCCCAGGCCCATGCCGGGAATCTCGAAGGGTTCGCATTCGGTTCGGTGAACCTGGACGGCCACCTCGCCGCTGTCGGATCGCGTGACCTCCACCCGTCGCTCGTACTGGTATCGGTCGTCGGTGCCCCACGTCCCCCACATCTCAGATCGCCACTCGTCTTGGAAGTGCGTCGATGTGTGCCGCAGGTCGTCGTAGATCAGCGGCCCGTGGTACAGGTCGAGCGTGTCGGGGTGGTCGTCATACCACTCGATGAGTCGTCTCAAGGATTCCGGCTCGACCATCACATGGCTGTCCATTACCAGCACGTTCGGCGAGTCAGCAACCGCGAACACATGGTTGCGAGGAGCAGCCGTCGAGTTGAACTCGGCGAAGGGGAAGTACCGCGCACCGCCCAGGCCCGGCTGCTTCGACACCCAGTTCTCAATGAAGTCCTTGCACCGTTCGCCGTCCGGTGTGTCGGGGGCGTTGTCTACCACCACGATGTCGAGCAGATCGAGGATCTCGGGGTGGTACATCCGCAACGCGGTCAGCGTTGACCACAGATTCGCGAAATCCTTGTAGACCGCCATCCCGATTGTCAGCTTAGGCATCATCTTCCTCGCTTTGGTAAAGGTGCCCGCACCTCTGGCACGGCACTGGTGGTCGCATCTGATCGCACAAGTCGAGAATCCCAGAATAGCACTCGAAGCAGAAGGCGACAGTGAGGAACGTCCCGATCGTGCCAGCCATCCCGCCCTCGGCTTCTGGGTCGAAGTCTGTATCGCAGGTGCTGCAAGTCATCATGTGTCGAAAGTCCAGATGCGTTTCTCGTCCACTCGTCGCACGATCGTCAGCCCGTTGAAGAGCGGCAGCGTCACCACTTCCAGGTCGGTCCGCTCGACGAGTGCGAGGTATGTCTTGTACACATCGCCGCATACCAGCGGCAGCAGGCTCGCTGGGCTTGGCGGGTAGGTGTCGTGCAGGAAGATCAACCCGTCATCGTTCAGCACCCTCATCGCGTTGGTGAAATCGCGGGTGGCTTGGCGATGCTCGTGGAGCGCATCGACAAAGATACAGTCCCACCCCCGCTCATCCTCGGCGAAGAACTGGTCGGTCGGCGTATCGTGAAGATACTCGACTCCCTCGGGTGTCACGTAGTCGGCGGGGAGGTGAGTGTGATATGAGGAGATATCAACGCCCGTGATCTGGGTCAGGGATGGGCAATGAGATTTCAGATACCCGGCCAGATAACCTTCGCCGATTCCCAACTCAAGGAACGACTCGAACGCGCAGCCGCGCACGATCTCGACAATCACTTGGTAGTATGCGGTCCACTGGTCAGCGGTTGCCTTCATTGCCCCTCCATCGTCCACAGCCTTCGCTCGTGGACTCGCCTCACAATTGTCAGACCGCACCACAACGGCAGGGTCACGACTTCCAGGTCAGTCCGCTCGGCCAGCGCGAGATAGGTCTGGTACACATCCCCGCACACCATCTCGCTGGTCGTCTGCGGTTCTGCGTTCGGCGGATAGGTGTCGTGCATGAACACCAGGCCGTCGTCGTTCAGTACCTTGAGCGCGTTGATCGTGTCACGGGTCGCCTGTGGTCTCATGTGGTCGCCGTCGATGAAGATCGCATCCCATGTCCGGCCATCGTCTCGGAAGAAATCGTCGCTGCTGGTTTCCCTGATCCACTCGACGCCCCTGGGTGGTGGTGAGCCGTCGAGGATGTCCACCCCGGTGATCTGCGTCAGCAACGGGCAACGCTCGGTCAGTTTGCCCGCCAGGACGCCACAACCGATACCGACTTCCAGAAACGACTCGAACGCGCAACCCTTCACGATCTCAACGATCACCTCGTAGTAGTTCGAGGTCTGTTCGTGCGTTGCCTTCATTTCTCCCCGATAGCCTCTTTGAACAGACCGGCAATGCCCTCCAGCAACTCAATCACATCGCTCTCCTCGCTCACCACCTTTGTGTCCACGTTGAAATAGGCGTAGGTGTTCTCCACCCAAAGCGTCACCCCATCGTAAATTGCCTGCAACTCTGTCGACTCGGTGAGCAGGTATTCGATGTCGTCGTGGGTAACGCCATCCCTTCCCTTCTCGTCAAATGTTTCGCTGATGTCGTCCGTGCGAGCCATGTCACCAAATCTCCATAGGGCATTTCTCAGATCGCCACGTCACCTTGAGCTTCACCAGGCATCCGCACAATTCGCACTCACCGCCCCTGTTCGCTGGGCAGGCGTTACACAGCCCCTCACGTTTCGCCACCACGTCGTCGTCAGCCCGATGAAACCCGTCAGCCGCGTGACGCACCACAGCTTTGCCGAAGTTCAACGCCTTGCGACCGATGCTCGGACCCGTCATTGGAACACCGCCCTCTCGGCTCCCTGCTCCTGTCGGTCGGCCCACCAGTAGACCGCAAGCGACTTTCTGGTTTCGCTGGTCTTGTCCACTCCGTGCCACGCTCCCCTGGTTTCAAACAAGACGAGTCTCCCCGGCACGGGGTGGATGGAGTAATTGCCGTCCTTGTCCAGATACAGGTCTCCAGCACCCTCGATAAACAGGATGGCGTTCAGGATACGGGACCACCCTGTCAGGGGGTGAATCTCGGCATCCTTGTGTCGAGCGAGAAAGCCACCTGGCGGCAGCGTGTGCATTCCCCCCGCATGGAAAGACAGGTCGGGGAACGCATCGGGAGAGAGGTTGTCTATGTCCAACGTCGCCATGCGGTCCAGCAGGAGTGCTGACGCAGGGGGGAAAGGGGCTCGTCCCATCGTGGCCAACTTCAGTGCCGTCTCGTCGTCATACTTATGCCACCAGTTCCATGTCTCGCCAGGCCACGTCTTGGCTGCGGCACGGATGACGCACGCTGGAGCAAAGTCATCAACGACCAGGTGGGGAACTGGGGCACCTGTATCAAATTGAAGACCGGGCATAGCACGTAAGCTATCACAATCGCCACCACCGTCAACCCACTAGGGGACCGGGTTACAACAGTCGGTCCACTCGTCGCCCTCGTAGGTGAGCGGAGGAGCAGGACAGTGATAGCCCTCGTCGCACGCTTCTTCCGTTTCCTCGTACATCAAAATCCCAGCGTTCCAAGTGAACGTGCAAGTGCCCTGGCCCGCACACGGGTCTTCTGTCGTCGTTGTGGTTGTGGTGGCGGCGGCGGTCGTCGTGGTTGTCGTCGTGGTTGTTGTCGTCGTGGTGGTGGTGGTCGTGGTTGTCGTTGCGGCGTAGACCGAGGACCAACTGGTGCAGGCCACCTCGTAGGAATCACCGCTCCACCTTGTCCTGGGATTCGGGCAAGAACAGTAAGCGTCGGTTCCCGCGCAGGTTGACCGGCCCAGAACATATCCCGAGCTGCACCACTTGTCGGTACTGCTCTGACCAGCGACATCCTTGCACCGGCACCCACTGAGGTAGTGCAGGTTTGTCGGGTTGCCGCTGCCGTCTGTTGGCCGACCGTCTGGTTGCGGGTTGTACGGATCGACGGCGACCGGGTCGAACGGGTCACACTCGCACTCGGCACCACCCGCAGACAGACACTTGTTGGTGCTGCTGACCATCCATCGAGCCAGCGTCGCGTCCCACAGGTAGTGGCAGAACCCGGTGCAGCTCGTCTGCTCCCACCAGTAGAAGCAGATGCCTTCGCATGTGCCGTAGGGCGACTCCGTGGTGGTTGTCGTGGGAGTCGCTGTCGTTGTGCTGGTTGTGACGGTGGTGGTCGCCGCCGGGGTCGTCACTGGGGGGACCGTCGTGGTTGTAGATGTCTGCGGTGGTGGGTCGTCCGTTACAGCGACGCAGTCGGTGGCCTGGCACGAGAACCACAGCACGGTTCCCGGCTGAACCTGTCCGCTCTGGTAACTCGGTTGACCGGGCGGAACATCACCACCGGCCAAGACCGGCTCGCAACACCCGCATTTGACATCGCCCTGGCAGGTATTGACGACCAGGGTCCATGACCCGTATTGCGGGTTGCCCTGCTGGTCATAGCCCCCGTTCCATTCCCACCCGCAATTGCCCACGCAACCCATCGCTGTCGTGACAGTGGTCGAGGTCGGCGGCGTCGTCGTGGTGGTCGTGGTCGTGGTTGTGGTCGCCCACGCTGATCCGCAAGGAGCGGTCCAGGTCATCCCGGCATACGCAATCGGAGGCGTCGCCAGACAATCACAGCCCGCGATGGCGATGCAGGTGTTGCTCAACGGGTTGAGAACGTAGACGCCGATGCCGTTGGTTCCGACCGTCCAGTGCCAATAGCACGTCTCGGTCGTGCAGTTGGGAGCCGGGGTGGTGAGCGTGGTGCTGGTTGTCGTCGTGGTCGTCGGTGCTGCGGTCGTGGCTGTCTGGCACGGAGTGTTCGTGCATTGCAGGAATCCCGGCGTCCCAGCCGGGCAACCGTTCCCCGCACCACCGGTGTAGATCGGGTGGCAGAACTCGCCCGCACCGCAATCGCTGTCAATCAGGATCCAGGGCCAACACGGATTGCCACCGCTGGCCTGGGTCGGGTCATACTGCCACGCACAGTCGCCCGACGCGGTGCAGGTGGGTGGCGTCGTTGTCGTGGTCGTGCTGGTCGTCGGTGGGATCGGTGCGGTGGTCGTGGTCGCTGGCAGCGTTGTGACTGGAGGAACCGTTACCGTCGTCGTTGTCGGCAACACGGTGGTGGTCGCCGCCCCAGCCACAATCGACCCCGGCGGCGGCGTGGTGTCCAGTGGTGATGGGACCGTGTCGTCGCAGTCCTGCGCCCTGATTGCCGCCGCTTCGATGGCAAAGTCGGTCAATCGCACGACCGCTTTGAACTTGATCTCGCCCGACTTGTCGCTGCGAGGGTCGCCGATGCTTTGGCTCGCCGACTCAATCCGTGCCATCTTGTGCAACAACACCTTCGGCACACCGCTCTGTCGCTGGATGTCGATGATGTCACCTGGCTGGAGCAGCATCGCGTCCAGGTGGGCCGACGCATTGACCCGCGCACTCGTGTTGACCCGATCCCGCAGCCACGTCTCCAGAACGTAGTTGACCGAGTAGACTTCCTGGTACATCCACAACTTCAACTCCTCGCTCTTGCGAGGGCGATGCAGTTCCGCTTCCGACGACCGCCGGATGATGTTCTGGGTCGCGGACTTCACCCCGCGATACTGGCCCATATTGCTCGTGCCGGTCCCGTAGACTCTCGTCCATTGGCTGAACACACCCACCAACTCTGTCGGCGACTCCTCGATGTCGATCATCTCGAAACCGAACGTGTCGTCGGACTGGTTGGACTCGTTCAACTCGAAGACCGTGTCGTCCTGTTCCCACACCGCGAAGATGACCGACAGGGTCGCCAAGCCCATGTCCCAGAAGAACAGCATCGTCCCGTGGAACGCCAACTCTTGGATGTACTTGTTGAGTTCCTCCGGTTCGTACTGTGCGAAGGCAAACCGAAGACCCTGCGGGTCGTTGCTCGGGGCGATGTCGTCGGTCAGTGCTTCCAGCCGGTCCTTCGCCACATCGAACGCTGCGGTGTCGATCATCGAGTAGGGCGTGTTGCCCAGGAACGGATTGGTCAGATAGTCCTCGATGATGTCCACCGGGTTGGACAACGCGGTGCCGTCATACGCCCGGTGATCGGGGTGACCCATGATCCCCTTGAGGTTGGCTAGAATTGAATCCAGCGTCGCCTCGCCGTAGATCATCTTGCCCATCCAGTAGGTGTGCTGGAACCACCCGTGGAAGGTCACCGTCGTGATCCCGTCGTCGCTCGGGTCACGCTTCAAGGCGACGTTGTACGTCTTGTCGTTGAGGTTCGCCGTCCAGAGGTTGTTGTCGATGAACCCCGCGTTCTCCAGGTAGAGTTGGTCTACCGACTCGCTGGGCAAGAAGTTGACGGCATACACGAACGGGTCACCCGCCATCACCTTCGATCCGAGCCAGTGGGTGCCGTTCCCCATATTTCCAAACGTCGCGATGAACGGATAGTTGTTATTCGGACACGGATCGGTGTAATCACCGGGACCACCGCCAGTGCTTGCGAAGGCGACATGACTCGCTGACACCGACACCCACTCGGTGGAGGTGTATGGCATCCAGCCACCGCTACAGTTGACCCAGATGGTCAACGCTCCCTGGTAGCTTGCTCCGCCATTTGTCCAATCGGCAAACGCATTCTTCGGGACCGTGAGATACTTGACGCCGCCCGTGACGTAATAACTGCCGCGCCCGGTCGCCGCCCAGGAGCCTCGCGCGTCCCGCTGACTCCCGGCATCCCAGGAGAAATGAGACTGGTTGTGGATGTCATATATCTCGAACAGCCCGTTGGCGTGCAGGTTGCCGCAGATGACTTCGTGACCCTCGTTGATCCAATTGCTCATTGAGTCGGGCCACCATGTACTTCCTTCCACAGCGACGCATTGCTCGCCCGTCTCGAACTGCCACATCCGGCTCTGGCAGATCGTGAACCAGAGGTCTACTGGATCCAAGCGACACGGTTCAACCTCCGTCCAGTATGGATAGACCGAGCATTCAGCCTGACAAATATACCCGTATCCGGGGCGGTGGATCGCACACCCTCGCACGCCAAGAACCGGGTCGCCGTAGGCGATCGGGATGATGCTCGACCCTGACTGCTGCTGGCACGTCGAGCAGTTCATCGAGGAGAACACCTGGCGGGTCCACGGCACGCCGATGGACGGGTTGTTCTTCTTGCCGATATCGACCAGCGTGATGTTCCACGTCGCCGACTTCTCATCGAACTTCACCGAGGGGCCGACCACACCCTTGAACAGAGTGATGCGGTCGTCCCAGCCGCCGCCGGTCGGGGCCGGGTCGTAATACATGAAGATGTAGCAGGCCCGCGTTTGGATGCCGGGCCAGTCGGTGAACTCATCGAGCAACACGAGGTCGCTGTCTTCGATGGTCAACGAGATGTTCTGGTGGCCGCCAACGCTCCCGGCCTTCGCCTGCAACTGGAGCTGACCCCAGCTCGTGATCTTGCCGTCCGCAGCCAGGTCAGCCGTCGCGATGTCGATGTCGCTGTAGTATTTCAGCACCCCGTCGTAGTCGATCCCCAGGACGAACCGTGGGAACGAACCGCCAACCCGGGTCATCTCGGCGGCGAACGACGCGGGCAGGTTGAGCGTCCGTACCACTAGACCACCTGCCTCCCCCGTCGTTTCTGCTCGTCCTCAAGCCGGTCAGCCAGGGAAGCGATGTCCTCGTTGTTCACGCGGTTCACGTTCGGCAGGCTGATCGTGACATTCCCTTGCGTCACCATGCCGGGGTCGCCCATGCCTCGCCCGAATACCGGGGCGTTTGCCAACATCGCCATCATCGGGCCACGCATCGCTGCCATTCTCATGTTGGCGATCATGGCCTGGATGTTCGTGACATCAGAGACGGCCTGCTGGAACGACTCGCGCCGCTTGCGTATGTTGCCGAGCCTTGACCCCGAGATGTCTCGACCGAACATCTCCTTGCTGGAGCGGAGAAGCTGGACCCGAGACATCGCTAGGGCGTGAGCCTTCCTGAGCTGATCCATCGGCCCTTCTACGATCTTCTGGGCTTGACCACCTCCACCTCCCCCTGCAAGTGCCTTATCAGTATCACGTGACAGCTTGTCCGCTCTGCGTTTTGCTTCAGCCGCCGCTTTCTTTTTCGCGGCCGCTTCTTCCCTGGCCGCCCTTGTCGATTCCCGCATTTCGGCCGTCAGAGACCTGAGCGCGAATCGGTACTGGGACGTGTTCTTCACGCCCGTAAAGAACTCGTTTTGCAGTTGCTGGTATTGCTTCCTGAACGACAGCGCACCCTCTTTAGCCTGTTTTTCCACCTGGAATTTAGATAATTCAACCTTCGCAAGTTGGTCAGCCATAGACCCGGAGAGTTGGTATGCCACTGAGACTCGGGCAAGTTGTTCCGAATACTTCTGGGCCGATAAGTTCCCGTTATCGAGATGCATCTTGATGTTTGTGTAATACATCTCGATCGCGGCGGTGGCGTGGGTGTCAGCCATGATCTGTTCTTCAAGAGATCCGGCCTTTGCCTGGACCTCCTGCAATTTCTTGACATCCTCCAGCCTCTTGATCTCGTTATGATGTTCGCTCAACATGGCCAATGCGTCTTCGCGCATGAGCTTATCGGCGGCGGCTATGTCCCCATTGATCTCGATCTGAAACGACCGCACGTCAAGCAAGTTGTCCACTTGTGCTTTAGACAGACCTTCAAGGGAGTTCATAAACGACTGGATTTCGTCCTTGGCCGGACCCAACCCCAAGAAATCCCCCAACTCGGCTCCCTCACGAGCAGCCGGACGCCCGAACTTTTCTCGTTCTTCCGTGCGCCGGGTGTCTTTGATTCGGTCGGCGATTGCTTTTGCAACGTCCGTCACAGGTTCTTCGGCCATACTTGGTAAGCCCTGTGGCGTTACACCAACAGCCGCCGCAGAATAGTCGGCTGGCGCGTAGTCAGTCGGCGATTGCCAGGGCCCACGCTTGTCCGTCTCCGCGCCCTCCGCAGCCGCAAACTGCTTCGCAGTAAATTGTCTCTCTCCCGTATAAGGATTTATGTCCCCCCGTTGCTCCGATAGTGTTTCGTTGACCGCCTCAAGTTGTTTCTTCAGCGCGATTTCTTTCTCGATTTCTGCCGCCAAATCCGCTTCGGCCTCCTTCGCTTGTGCCACAAAGGCTAGGTACTGCGCGCCTCCAGACCCGACCCCCATTTCGATCAGCGTTAACGACCTCGTCCAAGTCGACTCTGCCTGTGCGCGGATATGGGAGATCCGCCCTTGGAGACGCAACACCTCAGTCTCATATCCCTTGATCGCCTGTTGTGATTGCGCATGCGCTTGAGCGACATCCCCCTGAACCTCTCCGAGTGCTTTCAGCCTATCCTTCACATCCTCGATTTCGACTGCCGCTGTTTTGTCAGCGTCGAGTCTGCGCATCTGCGCGTCGCGCAGCTTGTCGGTCAGCCCGACGCCATCCTCGATCTCTTTATTGAGATCCATCTGCGCCATCTTGATCGCGCCCATACCTGCTGCGACTCCTGCGGCGAGGAGAGCAAATGGGGCCATCGCAATCGCAAGTGCCGAGAATCCCGCCGCGCCTGCTGTGGCAGCGGTGCCCGCCGTCGCTGCTGCGGTGCCAGCCGCCGTTGTTGCGGTTGCGGCGGTGCCCGCAGCAGCAGCAACACCAGGGAATACCATCAGAGCCAGGTGCATCAGCACACGACCCAATGAGAGCGCGGCAGTTGTCAGTCCGAGAAAACCGGCAACCTTCAGCGCGATCAGCGCAGCCATGAGTGTTGGGTGTTCGGCCAGGAACGTAAAGATCATTCCCATAAATTTGCCCAGTGCCGAGACGAACCGCATCACCCCTGCGGCGTTACCGTTGAGCCACCCCAGGAGACTTTCCAGCGTCCCCATGAACGAGCGCATGAAATCTGACAAGGCACTGATGACTCGCTGACGGCTTTCTATGCTGTCGAAAAACTTGGTGAACCGCGCCTGCACCTCTCTAATCGTGTCTGCAATTGCTTCTGACGAGTCAATGACGACCCCGCTGACGGCCGAGATCATCAGCCTCCACGCACCCCAGATCGTGTCGAGCTTTGCCTGCTCAATCGTCGCAGCCAACATCTCGTCGTTGGCCTTCTCCAGTGAATCCGAGTATTCTTCCAGCCCCACGACGCCCTCGCGCAGCAGCGCAAGCATCTGCGGCCCGGCTCTTGCGCCGAAGATTTCAAACACCTGGCCAGCAGAGAGTGCCTGCTGCTCCATCTGGAACAGGATGTCGAACATCGGCAGCATGTTCTTGCTGGCGTCGACAGTCGTGATGCCGAAGTCGGCAAGCACCTTGGTCGCGTGCGGGGTCGAACCAGCCAGTTTCGCCATCGCCTGCCGCAGCCCGGTTCCCGCCATCTCGCCCTGGAACCCGGCACTGGAGAGCGTGCCGATCATCGCCACCGTATCTTCGATGGACGTGTTGGTGGCAGCGGCGAGCGGGGCGACGTATTTCAACGCGTCCCCGAGCTGGGTCATGTTCGTGGTGCTGCTCACCAACGCTCCGGCCAGCACGTTGTTGACCCGGTACAACTGCTCTGCGTCGAGTCCCATCCCCCGCATGGTCTTGGCGGCGACTTCGGCCGCTTGGGCGATTTCAATTTCGCCCACCGCCGCGAGTTGCAGCGCAGGCCCAAGTGCCATCAATATCTCTTTTTGGGTGAGACCGGCCATCGCCAAGACCTGCTGTGCCTCGGCCGCCTGGGTCGCGGTGAAGATCGTGGTCCGACCCAGCAGCTTCGCCGCCTTGGTCAGGGTTGTCATCTCCCCGGCGTTTTTTCCGAGGATCGCACCCACCGACGCCATTCGCTTCTCGAAATCGGCGTAGTGCTTTATCATCAGCAACGCGCTAACGCTCGACGCAAGTGCCATCCGGTTGAAGGCTGAGTTGATGGCCTTTCCTGATGAGACCACGCTTGCCTTGAAAGCGGTCATCGACACGGTCATCTTCTTCAGCGACGCCGTGAACGACGTGGTGTTTGCGGAAAAGACCGTTACCAGGCGATTGAGTGTTGCCATGTCATCATCCGTGACTGGTTAGCCGTCGATCTCGACAGCCATGAGTAGCTTGATCTGGCAGCTGAAGAACTTGCCCCCGTCGATCCGCGAGAAGGCCAGCACGTTATCAACGAACCGCACCCCCGTGTACACCGTCGCGTCGGTGTGGGTGTAGCTGAACGTGTTGCTCGGACCCTTCGCCACGTCGTTGAAATAGGTCTGCAACGCCGTCTTCTGGGCAGCGGTCAGGTCGCGGAAGTCCAGCACCCAGATGTTCTGCGTGACATCGTTCTTCTGGTAGGTGTAGGTGGTGCCGTTGACGGTGCGTCCTGACACAAATCGTGGCTGTGGTCGCACGCTCTGGCCACCGCCGACCGGCCCGTTCATCGTCACCGTGCCGAGCGTGACCGTGTCAGCCATCAATCATCTCCACCGTCGCCACTCGCCCGCTTGTCCTTCGCGGCCTTCACACCGGCGCGCCATTGAGTATACCGCAACCGTGCGTCCCCGGGCGATATCCCTTTATCCTCCAGCCACGCCCGGTGATGCGGGCGGCGGTCGAGAAACTCCATCCCCTCGTTCTCCAGTGAACTCCCAATCGCCAGCACGCGCTGATCGCCTGGCATCTCGTCATATATCCGATGCTTGTCCTGTGTGCCGTCCCCTTGATCCATCGTAAACGACAGGTATTGCGTGATCCCGGCCTGTATCTCGCGGCGACCCGAATCCGACGTGTGCGCAAACGAGGCCGCTGCCAGGTCCCATTGCATCCGGCTCCCCACCGAGCGGTGGATGAGTTCGACGTGGTCCAGCACCTCGCCCCACGGAAGACGATCAATTGACTTGATCGACCATCCGTAATGAAACGCGAGGATATGTTCTACTCCGGTCCACCATTGTCGGCGGCCAGCGCGGTGAATCTCGTCATCACTATCCGCACGCTGGCCGCGATTGCGTTTCCCTCCAGGTCCAGAATCTCGGTGATGTTATTCACCTTTGCGGCTGCTTCCCTGAGCCGTAGCCAGTCGATGGGTTTCGTGACGTTCTTGAGTGACTTCTTGTCACGCACACAGGCCGTCACGAAATCCTCGGTGAAGTCCCCGAGAATCTGGTCGAGCAACCCGACCATAGGCTTCATCATCCCCATCGGGGTCAGCTCGTTATCCCCGTCGAAGGAGGACATGGACTCGGCCAGCTTCTCGGACAGTTTCGGCCGAAGTTTTTTGTAACCGGCCCAGTCGAGATGCTCAACATCTACGACCTTCCCGTCACTCAGCTCGACAGAGATGGTGTCCGGATGTTCTTCCATCTGCCGCTCCCTTCAAACGCGTTGATACCCCTGCCAGATATACCGGCAAGGGTATCAACTGCCTGGAGCGTCCTCAAGCAGGAACCTAGCTCAGGTTCAGCAAGCCGACGAGCGAGCCATCGGTCTTGCTGGTATCAGCCAGCGCGGCGTATTCAACTTCCATGATCCGGTCGTCATCGTTGTTGAACGCCAAGCTGACTTCACCGATGGGCGTGACCGAGTAGAACTCAACGGTCTTGGCGGCATCGGCTGTCAGGAACGGCGTGATGTCCATCGACTGCGTGGTGTAGATGTACCCCGCCGACCGACCAACGCCCTTGCTGGTCCCGGCGTCTGTGCCGGGGTCGTAGATTTCATTCAGGGTGGCGGATGTCCACTCGGCCCACGGAACGGTCACTCTGACCTCGTCGCCCGTGTGGATGATCGCCAGCGCGGTCGAGCCGTACTGGTCAACGATCCGCTCACGGTTCTGTGGCGTCACCGTCGCGGTCACTCCCCCGGTCGTGTTTCCGATGGTTGCTTCCGATGATGCTGCCCCCAGCTCCACGTCCGCAGGCCCGCCTACAATGTCACTAATCGCCATGAGTCCGTCTCCTCGTTATGTCGTTTTGCGAATTTTCACATCCCACTCGGTCGCAAGATGCCTGATTAGTTTTCCGTCCTTCTCGATCTCGACAGTTCCCACAAAGTTTGCGCTGCTGCGACTGACGTTGGTTACATTGTAATTCGTTGTGGTTATGGCGGTAGCCCGAATTTTCGGTATCTCCAACAACTCGTCCAACCGTGACTTGATCTGCTCGTTGGTCCTGGGGCTGGTTGACCACACATCAATCTGTAACTGGGCCGCAAACTCGCCATACCCGGTGCATTCGGTGACCGGCCCGTCGTCTGACTGCATGAGCGTCAGCATCGGGAAGTCCACGTCGTCGGGCGGGTCCGGCTCATACACGGACGACGAATCTGCCAACAGTGCCGTCAGCGTGGAGTCGGCCACCAGGATGTCCCTGATCCCTTTCCAGACTTCAGACAGGTCAGACATCTAAGCCCCCCCGCCAGTTTTCGTGATGAAACCAGATTTTATCATCGCTGTCCTGAGTGCCAACGACAGCCAGAACCTCGCGCGAAGCGCATACTTATTCGCAGCCGGTCTCAGGAACGGCATCATCGGGAGTGCCGCACCCCCCTGCCCTCGCTTTGTTTTCATCTTCCACGACCTGATCGCCGTGGCGTCGGTTGCCGCGAGCTGACCGTGACCCAACGCCTTCACCTTGCCCCCGGCGATGCGCCACGTCCCAAACTCGATGTAGGGGGAATAACGTATATTCGTTCCGATTCGCACCTGTGCGCCGATGCGTGTGCCCCTGATGACCTCGAACCGGATCGACTGCTTGAGCGCGCCCGGTCGACGGCTCCCGGTACTCTTTGCCCCAACGGGTACTCGTTTCTTGGCCTCGGTCGACACCCCGGTGCCGATCCTCACGAGTGCCTTGTCGATCCGTCTGTCGAGGCGACCTGACATTCCCTTCATTGCCCTGATCCAACGGTTGGACCCGACGATGGTTGCCTTGAATGCCCTGGGGCGAGCCATCAGTCTCTCTCCAGGTACACGGTCAGCATCTTGTTGCGTCCCGTTTCGTCGCCGACTCCTCGCACCTGGTAGGTCGCTGATCCAATGGTGATGCGATCTCCGTTTCCTGAATCGGATGCCTGCGGATTGATGTCGACGCCCGGCTTGAAGAAACCCATCGCGTCGAACTCGTAATCCCGACCCGCCGAGGTGAACTCCGTCTTGGCGTTCTTCTGCTGGACGAGGCAGGGAACATCCGTTGACGAGTCAGACCAGCTCGGCGTCATCTCGCCATAGTCGTCAACCGTCCTCGCCCACCGCTGGATGGTGCATCGCTGAGTCAGCAGCCCGGTCAGGCTCATATCAGCACCATGTTACGGTAGCGATTGCAGAGACCCCGGATCGTCGCCAGTTCGGGAATCCCCGTGTCTTCGAGCAGCGTGTAGGAATATGACCCCAGTTTCTCCGACTTGACCGGCATCCCGTTTTCTCGGCTGGATCTCATCCAGGCGACGAGGATTCGGCACGCTGCGGCCAGGTCGCTCGGGACGGTGCTGTACCCGGCGGTGTAGACGACCTTGATGTTGCCGGTCCCGCGTGGCCATTCGCCCCACGTCATGGGCTGGTGGTCGGCTGTGAACGTCCCCGGTCCCTTGATGGCAATGATGTTGCCGGTATTGCTTTCGTTTTCGACCACCGACTGGGCATAGAAGTCCGTCCCGGCCGTCCACTCGGTTGTGCTGTCGAATGCGCCGCTGCCCTGTCCGGCATAGCCAGCGGCATCGACATGGACCGAGGTGATCGTCGTCACGGGCCGCTGCTGGAGGAGCAGGTTTGTCGTCCCGTCGCCGCTGTAATACTCGGTCAGACTGGCCTGCTCAATCGCCCGGTCGAGGTAGCCCAGGATCGCCGCGTCCGCGTCAGCGATCAACAGGTTGAGAAGGTCGTCCTCAGACGAGTCGCTGATGCCCAGATAGGTCTTCAGATCGGCGAGGGTCGTCAACGCCACAGCTCACCTCACAGTTCCTTCTTCAGCTTGTCGATGAACGCCAGCGTGTCCTTGCGGGACATCGGGCAGGGCGGGATCGTGTACCGGGTCGGCACCAGAACCTCGGCGTCCTTCTTGCTCGGCTTCTTGGCGGCTGGTTTCGAGGCGGCTTTCTTCTTTGCCATGTCCGTTCTCCAGGGGGGAGGCCGCTCGCTGACCCGGCGTGAGGCTACCGGATCAGCGAGCGTCGCTCAGTGGCGTAGACCTAGCTGTTGACCACGTCATCGGTGAACGCGAACGCCTTGGCGTGACGTGCACCGGCGTCCAGCGACATGATGGCCCGCACCCAAGTCTGATCGTTGGCGAACGGGGTGTCGCCCTGCGTCGAGGTGGCGAACTCCAGCACGCCAGCTCGGGCAATGAGCCACTCCGAGAACACGCCGAATAGGACGTAGGTCAGGTCGGTCGCTGAACCCTTGTCGCGGTCTGCGGCAATCTGGGTCGAGACATAGACCGGGTGGCCGAACAGACGCGGCGGCAAACCGTTCTCAATCTGCCCACGGTTCGTCGCGAACAGGAACGGACCTTCGCCGTCGCCGGACGACACAGCAGCGGCACGCTTGTTGTAGAGTCCCGTGAACAACTCGGGCCGCATCAGGAATGCCGCAGACGAAGTGTCGAAGTTGTCGTCCAGAACGGCAGCAGCCATCCTGCCGGGATCTGCTGGCTCGAACGTGTCACCGTTCGTTCCGGTTGTCGAGGCTGCGACACTGTTGATGCCGGAGGTCTCGATGATGCCTGTCGGCACGGTCGAGCTACCGGCGTTCTGGAGCATATCCAGATCAGCCCTGAGGGACAGCGTCGTCGCGAGGTCGTTCCTGACGAACGCCTCGATGCTCGGCGTGGCGTACCGGATCAACTCATTCGGCAGCTTGACCAACCCGCCCAGCTTCTTGGCTGTCAGCGAGAGGGTATCGGTTCCCATGTCGCTCGAAGTGATCGCCACGTTCTCGCCGACCCAGTAGGCGGTCAGCCCGCTGGTGTGACGCGGGAAATCAATCTTGCCGTTGGGCGGCAGACTGATCTCCGTCGCACCGGCCTGATCCAGAACGCTCTTTGCGCGGATCAACTCGATGAGTTCGCCGAGCGGAGCATTGGCAACCAGCGCACCAGCCGGGTCACTCGACCAACTGATCTGGCTGATCGTGCCGGGGAACCGCTGGGCGATCGCATTGCCCTCGGCCAAGTCCGCACCGGACACTGACGCCGACATAGCCTGACGCAACTCGCCTCCGAGGTTGCTGTCGAGGTTCTCGATGTGAGACGAGCCGAGCGGAACCAGCATCGAGTTCGCACCAGCCAGCGTCATCCCGCCCTGCTCGACATAGTGCTTCCGCAGGCGGTCGTTGACATCCAGTTCGTACTTGGCCTGCTCGGGCTTCAGGAATCCCTGACGCACACCGAGTGCC
>Ga0114898_1000380_pt1 | contig 35275 bp, 39 predicted proteins | sample Malvired_Geostar_FD_83496 | JGI IMG/M metagenome (GOLD analysis project Ga0114898, IMG submission 83496) | Marine viral communities from the Global Malaspina Expedition - Malaspina viral metaG DeepMed_Geostar | ecosystem: Environmental > Aquatic > Marine > Oceanic | place: Mediterranean Sea...
CCCCACGCCCCCGCGGCCGCCATCCCGCTGGCCTGCATTCGTCGCCATCGCCGCCATCGTGGCCGTGCTCGCCACTGCCTTCGCGTGGGCCGCCGGCTGGATCGGGACGCGCCTGACGGCCCCGCGCCTGGTCGACGATATCGAGGCCGGCGGGCTGAATCCCGGCTTCCGTCGCGCGCACAGCAAGGGGGTCTGCGTCGCGGGCTATTTCGAGCCGACCGCGCAGGCCCGGGCGCTGTCGCGCGCCAGCGTCTTCAGCCAGCCGCGCACGCGGGTCCAGGGGCGGATGTCGATTGGCGGTGGCGATCCGCACGGAGCGGAGGCGCAGGCGCGCGTGCGCAGCATGGCGCTGGTGCTCACGGCCGACGATGGGCAGGAGTGGCGGATGGCGATGAACAGCTTCCCGTTCTTCGCGGTGTCCACGCTGGAGGGTTTCCACCACCAGATGCTGGCATCGCGCCCCGATCCGGCCACGGGCAAGCCGGACCCGGAGAAGATGGCGGCGTTCCTGGCCGAGCATCCGGAGGCCGCGCGGTTCCAGGCCTGGGCGAAGTCGGCGCCCTGGTCGAGCAGCTGGGCCAACACCACCTACAACGCCATCAACGCGTTCCGCTTCGAGGACGCCAACGGCGGATCACGCTTCGTGCGGTGGTCGATGGAGCCGCAGGCGGCGTTTGAACCGCTGGGCGAAGCGGAGCGCCAGCAGGCCGAACCCGATTACCTGGCGAGCGACCTTGAGACGCGGTTGCAGGATGGGCCCCTGCGGTGGGACATGGTCGTGACCGAGGCGGCCGCGGGCGATCCGGTGGCCGACCCCTCACAACCGTGGCCAGAGGATCGCCCGCGCCACGTGGCCGGGGTGGTCGTGCTCGAAAGCAGCCAGTCGCAGGACACCGGGCCATGCCGGGACGTGAACTACGACCCGACCATCGTGCCGGAAGGCATCGCCCTGTCGGATGATCCGATCCTGGCAGCACGCGCAGCCGCCTATGCGGTGTCATTCAACCGGCGCGAACGCGAGACCGCACAGGGCCTGACGCCCTCGACACCCACCGACACCGCGCCGGAGGCCCGGCCATGAACCGCCACGGTCACTTCGATGGTCTCGCGCGGCTGCTGCATTGGGGGATGGCCGTGCTGATCCTGGCGATGCTCTTCATCGGTGTCGGGATGGTCGCGTCGGTGACGCTACGCCCGGTGCTGGTCGATCTGCACCGCCCGCTGGGTGCGTTGATCCTGGTGCTGGCGGTGATCCGGCTGGCCAACCGCTGGCGCAGTCCGCCCCCGCCACTGCCGGCGGACATGCCCCGGCTGCAGGTGCTCGCTGCCAAGGCTTCGCACTGGGTGCTGTACGGACTGATGTTCGCGATGCCGCTGCTGGGCTGGACGATGCTTTCGGCAGGCGGTTATCCGGTGCAGATGGTCGGTGCGCTGCAATTGCCGGCACTGGTGCCGCATGATCCCACCCTCTACGCGTGGCTCCGCGGCGCCCATGGCCTGCTCGGCTACACCCTGTTCGCGGTGATCCTGCTGCACCTCGCGGCGGCGCTGTACCACGCCTGGGTGCGCCGCGATGGCGTGTTCGAGGCGATGGCACGCAAACAGTAGAGAAGAGAGAAAGTGTGAGCACCGCGTCCCCTATTGGCTTCTTCGAGCGCTACCTGAGTCTGTGGGTCGCGGCCTGCATCGCTGCCGGCATCGCCTTGGGCAACCTGGCGCCGGGCCTGTTCCAGACACTGGCGGCGTTCGAGTACGGCTCGGTCAACTTCATCGTCGCGATCCTGATCTGGTTCATGGTCTATCCGATGATGGTCTCGGTGGACTTCTCCAGCCTGAGGCGCATCCACGAACGCCCGAAGGGCTTGATCATCACGCTGGTGGTGAACTGGCTGGTCAAGCCGTTCACGATGGCTGGACTGGGCGTACTGTTCTTCCACTACTTCTTCGTCGACCTGATCGATCCCGCGAACGCCGGCCAGTACATCGCAGGGCTGATCCTGCTCGGCGCTGCACCGTGCACCGCCATGGTGTTCGTCTGGTCGCAACTGACCCGGGGGGACGCCGCCTACACGCTGGCGCAGGTGGCGCTCAACGACGTGATCATGATCTTCGCGTTCGCACCGATCGTGGCCCTGTTGTTGGGGGTGACCGACATCCAGGTGCCTTGGGCCACGCTGATCCTGTCCGTTGGGTTGTATGTGTTGATTCCGTTGATCGCAGGCGTCATCACCCGAAGGCATCTCAGCCGCAATGCCGCGGACCCGGCGCAGGCCGATGCCGCGGTCTCGCGCTTCACCGGCCGCATCAAGCCGTTGTCGATCCTTGGGCTGCTGGGAACGGTTGTCCTGCTGTTCGGGTTCCAGGGGCGGGTCATCCTCGACCAGCCGTTGCTGATCGCACTGATCGCGGTGCCGCTGCTGATCCAGTCCTACGGCATGTTCGCCCTGGCCTACGGGGCGGCGAAGCTCTGGAAAGTACCCTTCAACGTGGCGGCGCCCTGCGCCCTGATCGGCACCTCCAACTTCTTCGAGCTCGCGGTCGCGGTGGCCATCGGCCTGTTCGGCCTCAACTCGGGCGCGGCGCTGGTCACCGTCGTCGGCGTCCTGGTCGAGGTGCCGGTGATGCTGTCGCTCGTGGCCTTTGCCAATCGCACGGCGCGCTGGTTCCCGGCCGCGCCGGCCACCGTGGCCTCGTGCGCCGTCAGCCGCCGGTAAGCCGCCGGACCGAACGGTACTCCCGAAGCCACCGCTGGCGCAGCGTACGGCTCAGCCAGAGGGTCACCCCCAGGGACGCGACGGCCATGACCAGCAGGGCCAGCCCGGCCTCGCGCCAGGCCTCGCCGGCCAGCAGCCAGACGCCAACATTTACCACGAGCGCATAGGCCAGCAGCACCCACGCCGTGGCCCGCGCCAGCCACAGGTCGCGCAGACCGGTGCGGAGCTGGGCAAGCCGGAGCCGTGCATAGGTGCTGGCGCTCCCGGTAGCGTCGGCCGCATGTCGCCGCGGCGAGCGCAGGACGAAGATCCACGCCATCGGCAGGAACACCAGGAAGAACGGCATCAGCAGCCAATGCGCGGGATCGACCCGACCATTGAGCAGCGCTTGGCCGAACACCAGCACGGCGATGACCGTCAGCACCACTTCCAGCGTACGCAGCAGGCGCAGCCGCAACTGGCGCCGGCGCACGCGGCGGGTCAGGTCGTGCTGCACCGGGGCTTGCGCCTGGCCCTGCCAGGCATCTTTCAACAGATCATCGAAACTCATTGGATGCCCTCTTCTTTTGACAGGGACTTCAGGCGATCGCGGGCGCGATGCAGACGTACCCCGACGTTCTCCGGACTGATGCCCAGCATGTCGGCGATCTCCTGGTAGTCGAACCCTTCCAGCTGCAGCATCAGTACCTGCCGCAACTTGAGTGGCAGCGTGGCCAGCGCCTCGAACAGCCACTGCGTGCGGGCGCACGCATCGGCCGTGGCAGGGTCCGCGACATCGTGCAGCGCATCGTCGAACGGAACAGGTGTCGCCATCCGCATCTCCGCGCGCACGTGGCTGGCACCCAGGTTGTGCGCGATGCGCAACACGAACGGCAACAGCCTGTCCGCCTCGCGCAGCCGCGGAAGGCTTTCCCAGATGGCGAGCAGCACCTCCTGCAGCAACTCCTCGCGTACGGCGGGGTTGAGTTCATAGCCGCACACCGCGCGCCACAGCTGCGGATGGAAAGCTTTTACCTGTGGCCAGAGTGGGTGCATGCAATGGTGTGTGGAGTGGATCGATCGGCGACCAAAGGGATGGCCAGCAAACCCTCAGTCGCAGCTGGCGGCGCATTTCTTACATCGAAACAATTTTTCTTTTTTGCGTAAGAAATCCCCGGCTGGACGCCACTCATTGGGCGATCCCACTCGAAAGGACACACGTGATGAAACGCTCCACCATCGCAAGCCTGCTTCTTCCCGCTGCGCTGTGCGCACCGGCCCCCGTGCTGGCGGATGCCCCGCCCATCGATAACGCGCTGGCGCTCGACAATGTGCACATCGTCGAAGCCGAACACAACGGGATCAGCACGCCCCGTTGCGTTCGCGTGGAAGGCGACCGCATTGCCACCATCGCCGCAGCAGGCGATCCCGGCTGCCTGCGCGGCGCCCGTCCCATCAATCTGGAGGGCCGCTATCTGATGCCCGGCCTGATCGACATGCACGCCCACCTCACGCTGGGGCCGCTGGAGATCAAGCATGAGGACGGCGAGCCCGTGATGCAGGCCCTGCCCGATGACGACATCGCCGACCACAATGCAAAACGGCTGGTGGCGTTCGGTGTCACCACCGTGCGCAATCCGGCCGGGGACCTGCAGGCGGCCGCCCGCTACAAGCAGCGGCTGGCCAACGGCGAGCTGGTCGGTCCGGAAAGCTTCGATGCCGGGCCGGTCATCAACAACGCCGGGGTGCCCGGGCTGGCCACCGCAGTGCACAGCGCCGAGGAAATGGAGCAGGTGGTAAGCGCACAGGTCGAGTCTGGCGCCGACTGGATCAAGCTCTACACCGGCCTGTCCCCCGAACTACTGAAAGCCGGTATCGACGCTGCGCACCAGCACGCCCGCCCCGCGGTGGCGCATCTCGAGAGCATTGCCTGGACGGACGCACTGGAGATGGGGCTGGATGGCATCGTCCACCTGATGCCGGTGAGCCCGGACCTGCTGACACCGGAGCAGCGCGCTGCATGGCAAGCCACCGCCCGTGGCGGTACGTACTCGTTCTTCGAGTGGTGGGAGCACTTCGACCCGGAAGGCCCGCAGGCGGACAAACTGGTCGCCGCCTACCGGAAGCACCGCCCGGTGTTCGACGCCACGCTCGTCGCCTTCCATGCCGCTTTCGTCCAGGACCAGGACAACGTCCACAAGGACGATGCGCACCGGTACGCCCACCCCAAGCTGCTGGCCCACTGGAACGAATGGTTCACCTTCGCGATGGGTTGGCAGCCCGAAGACTTCCAGCGTGCCCGCGCCGTCTGGCCGAAGGTGCAGCGCATGGCCGCGCGGCTGTATGCGACGGATGCACGCATGACCCTGGGCACCGACATGAGCAACCCGTGGATCGCCCCGGGCATCAGCCTGCATCGCGAGATGCAGCTGCTGGCAGAGGCCGGTGTTCCCAACGAGCGGCTGCTCTTGGCCGGCACGCGCAATGCCGCCGACGCACTCGGCGCCGGCGATCGTCTCGGGCGGATCGCCCCCGGCTTCGAAGCCGACCTGCTGGTACTCGATGCCAACCCGCTGAAGGACATCCAGCACACCCGCGACATCCACGCCGTCGTGCTCGACGGCGAGCTCCTCACCACCAACGCGCTCGATCAACTCAAGGGAGAATGACGATGAAGCACGAAGCACAAGCCCCAGCCTTTACCGCCGCAGACCTTCTGACGCACGAAGCGAGCGCCCCAGAGAACGCCTCGATGGCGGAGTCGCAACCGGCCGTGCGGCGCAAGTGGATGTGGATCAAGCTGGCCGGCGCCGCGTGTGTGTTGTCATGGGTGGTGCTGGCTGTCGGCATCGGCATGGAGGTCGATACCCCGACGATGCTGGTGCTGGCGACCCTCGCCGCGGTCACCACCGAGGGAACCATCTGGCTGGCCGCCCTGCTGCTTGGCGTCAGCGCCTATCAGGCGCGTCGGCGCCTATGGGAGAGAATCCGCCAGCGAATGCGTTGAACCACGACGGAGCGGTCGTTGCCAGGCGACGGCCGCTCCCGGCCAAGACCGACCATCAAGTCGCCTGCTTGTTCTGCCGCAGCGGGCGGGATCGGAACCGAGGTCGCCGGGCACTGAATGCCCGGGCGACCTCGGCGAAGATCGTGGTCATCAGCCTGGGTCGCCAGGTGCAGGGCCAAGGCGCCCACTGCTGGTACAGCGCCCCGAAAACCGTGACCCCGTCATGCGTCATTCGCTGGCAACACGAACCACCAATTTGCCGAAATTGCTGCCATTGAACATGCCGATGAAGGCACGTGGCGCCTGACCGAGACCGTCGGCGATGTCTTCGCGGAACTTGATCTTGCCGGCCTGTACCCATTGACCCATCTGTTCAATGAATTCACCGTAGCGATCGCCGTAATCATCAAAGATGATAAATCCCTGCACACGCATGCGCTTGGACAAAATGTTGCCCATGAGCAAGCCAAGACGATCCGGTCCGGCGGGAAGCTCGGTGGCGTTGTAGTTGGCAATGAGGCCACATACCGGCACACGCGCCGAGGTATTGAGCAACGGCAATACCGCATCGAACACCGCGCCGCCGACATTCTCGAAATACACGTCGATGCCATCGGGGCACGCAGCAGCCAACTCGGCGTCAAAGTCTGCGCCCCGATGGTCGATGCAGGCATCAAAGCCCAGTTCCTCGACCACGTAGCGACATTTCTCCGCCCCCCCGGCGATTCCTACGCTGCGACAACCCTTGAGCTTGGCAATCTGGCCGACCACCGAGCCCACCGCGCCGCTTGCCGCAGCCACGACCACGGTTTCACCGGCTTCTGGTTTCCCGATGTCGAGAAGGCCCATGTAGGCGGTGAAGCCGGGCATGCCCAACACGCCAAGCGCGAGCGACGGCGCCTGCATGTTCCGGTCCAGCTTGCTCAGGCCGGTGCCATCAGACAGGGCATGGTCCCGCCAGCCGCTGAAGCCGAGCACCAGGTCGCCTTCCTTGAAGTCCGGATGCCTGGAGACCAGCACCCGCGACACGGTGCCACCGACCATCACGTCACCGATAGCCATGGGTTCGGCGTACGACTTGGCCTCGCTCATTCGACCACGCATGTACGGGTCAAGTGAGAGATACAGGGTACGCAGCAGCAGCTCTCCGTCGGCTGGCTCGGGCAGCGGTGTTTCGCGCAGCCGGAAGTTATCGGGCGTGGGTGCGCCTACAGGGCGGGAGTTCAGCACGATCGCCCGTTGCATGGTTGCGTTTGAAGACATGGGGTTGCCTCTTAACAAGTCGAGGACTAGCGTAGTCCCGGGCATGTGAGCTCAAGCAGAGGGCGATTTCCAGGATACGCCGGCTGGTGGTGGTATCAACCACGGAATGGCGCCCCCCCGAATCCTCAAGCGCTTCGCCATGCCTACAAACGAACCGCACGACGCCGAAGTCCACTGGGAAAACGTCTACCGGACGAAGGCCAGTGACTCTGTCAGTTGGCACCGCGAGCACCTGGAGACGTCGCTCGCGCTTCTTGAGCAGGCTGGCCTCTCCTCCGACAGTCGCATCATCGACGTGGGTGGCGGCGCATCGACGCTGGTGGACGACCTCCTGGCGAGAGGCGTGAACCAGGTCACCGTGCTGGATCTGTCTTGGGCCGCGCTGGACATCGCCAGCGCGCGGCTCGGGCCCCGGGCACGCACGGTCCAGTGGATGGCCGGGGACGTGACGAGCCTGGCACTGCCTGATGGCGAATACAGCCACTGGCACGACCGCACCGTGCTGCACTTCCTTACCCGGCAGGATCAGGTCGCGGCCTACGTCCACCAGGCCACTCACGCGCTGATGGTCGGCGGACACGCCGTCATCGGTGGGTTCGCTCCCGACGGCCCGGTCCGCTGCAGTGGATTGGACGTCGCCCGCCGCTCCGCGCAGGACATCGCGCGGTTGTCGGGCCGGGGCTTCAAGTTGCTGGACTGCCGACGAGAGCTCCACCGCACGCCGGACGGCAACGAGCAGGCTTTCGAGTACGCGTTGCTGCAGCGGACCGGGTAATCCTTCGACGGGCCAAGCGCTCCTCTTTTTTCGCGCGTTCGGCCCCGCGCCAATCGCCTCAGGCGCGATTGACGAGGCGATGCAACAGGATGCCAGCCAGCATGGCCGGCACGAACCACAGTGCTTCGGTCGAGCCGATTCCCAGGCCCGCGAGCGCGGGGCCCGGGCAGTAGCCGGCGATGCCCCAGCCGATCCCGAACAGGGCAGCGCCACCGAGCAGCCTGGCATCGACGTGCTTCAGGTTCGATAGCTGGAAGGTGTCGGCGAGCACCGGGCTGCCACGGCGCAGCACGAAACGGAACAGAAGCGTTGTAGTAGCCACGGCACCGCCGAGGACGAAGGCCAGGGTCGGGTCGAAATCGCCGAACACATCCAGGAAGCCCAGCACGCGACGGGGATCGGTCATGCCGGACATCGCAAGACCCAGTCCGAACAGTGCGCCCGACAGCAGGGCGGCAAACGAGAACTTTTTCATCATCAACTCCAGACGTGGCGCACGACGAACGTGGTCGCCGCTGCCATCGCCATGAATGTCACGACGGCCGCAAGCGAACGCATCGACAGCCGGCCGAGCCCGCAGACGCCATGGCCGCTGGTGCAGCCATTGCCCATGCGCGTACCGAAGCCCACCAGCAGCCCGGCGACCACCAGGCCCACCCGCGGGTAGTCCGTCCGCGGCAGCGGTGCACCCAGCACCAACGCCATGTAGAGCCCGCCGGCCGCGATCAGGCCCAGCAGGAACATGGCCCGCCAGGACACATCGCCGGCCTTGGGGAACAGCACGCCGTTGAGGATGCCGCTGACACCGGCGATCCGTCCGTTCAACCACAGCAACAGGGTCGCGGACAGACCGATCAGTACGCCGCCCGCCAGGGCGATCATCCATGTGGTCACGCGTCACCTCCCAACTGGTTCAAGGGCAGCCGCAGGTAGCGGATGCCGTTCGCGTCCGGCGGCGGCAGTTCGCCCGCGCGGATGTTCACCTGCAAGGCCGGCAGGATGAGCCTGGGTACCGCAAGCCCGGCATCCCGCTCCGTCCTCATCTTCACGAATGTTTCCTCGTCCGCCTCGCCTCCGACGTGCACATTGCGCTGCTTCTGCTCGTCGATCGAGCTCTGTGCACTCGCCTCGCGCTCTTCCGGTGGGTAGTCGTGGCACAGGAACAGCCGGGTGTCGGCCGGCAGGTCGAACAGCGTGCGGATCGACCTGTACAGCTTGCGCGCATCACCACCCGGAAAGTCCACCCGGGCGGTGCCCGTATCCGGGGCGAACACGGTGTCGCCCACGAAAGCCGCATCGCCCACCAGGTAGGTCAGGCTGTCGTCGGTATGGCCGGGTGTCGCGATCGCCCGCGCTTCGAGCCCGCCGATGGTGAACGTGTCGCCGTCGGCGAACAGCCGGTCGAACTGGCGGCCATCGGTCGGGAACTCCGGCTCCAGGCCGAACAGGGTCTTGAAGCGCTCCTGCACCTGGGTGATGCCACGACCGATCGCCACCTTCGCACCGGTCTCCCGCTTGAGGTGTGCGGCCGCGGTGAGGTGATCGGCATGCGCATGTGTCTCCAGGATCCAGTCCACCGTCAGCGCATGTTCGCGCACGAACGCGAGCACCCGGTCCGCCGATGCGGTGGAGGTGCGCGCCGAGGCGGGATCGTAGTCGAGCACGGGATCGACAACCGCAGCCCGGCCGCCATCGCGGTCGTAGACCACGTAGGTGAAGGTGAACGTCGCTGGATCGTAGAAGCTCTGGACCTGGGGGTTCATTAGGTGGCTCCTGGGGCTTAACTTTAGCTCACGCTAAATTAGATATAAGGAAACTAATTGTCAACCACTCCTGGACAGCAGCTGCCATGACGATATCCAGCACGCCTGGACCCTGGTGCTACCTGCCCTCTATCGTTCGTTGCATCACGACACCAGGTCCGACCTGAAGACCGCTGGAGAACTGACCAATGGGTGATTCCTGCTGCGGCGGAACCGTCGACATCCGCGCGCTGGAGGCGCGGCAACGGCGCGTGCTGAAGGCCTTGCTGGCGATCAACCTGGCCACGTTCGCGATGATGTTCCTGCGCTCGTCGTGGCGGGTGCTGCGCAACGCATGGGCCGAATTGCGTATGGAAAGTGCAGCGTGATCCCGGTGCTCAAAGTCGCCGCCCTGTTTGTCATCACCGCGCTCGCGGAGATCGTCGGCTGCTGGCTGGTCCTGCTCTGGCGAAAGGAAAGCGGCTCCGCGTGGCTCCTCGTTCCAGCGGCAATCAGCCTGGCCGCGTTCGCCTGGTTGCTGACCTTGCATCCGGTCGCCTCGGGCAGGATCTACGCCGCGTACGGCGGCATCTACGTCGCAACCGCGCTGGCCTGGCTGGTGCTCGTCGATGACGGCCGCCTCGACCGCATCGATGTGCTCGGCGGCGGCTTGATCTTCCTCGGGGCCATGGTGATGGTCGTCGGGCACTGGCGTACCTGACTCGCAGCAGAAACGACCATCGGTTGAAGCGAGGTTGCTACGCGGCCGCTGCAAACACCAGCGACTGGTGCACCTGCGCCCCGGCCCATGCGCCATCGCCGACGGCAAGCGATATCGAATGCGGCAGCCGAGCGAAGCCAAGAATGGCATCTGCTCTCAAACGATGGTGGGGATACTCATCCTCCCGCGCCCACTCATGACGATAAAGTGGTAAAACCCGATTGACCTTATGCGCCGGATTCATCAATGGAGCGGCAGAACCTCGCAGATCTGGTGGCGTTTCTGGCGGTAGCCGAGGAGCAAAGCTTCACCAAGGCCGCTGCCAAGCTCGGAACATCACAGTCGTCGATCAGTCATACGGTCCGGCGCCTGGAGTCGCGGCTGGGCGTACGGCTGCTGGCCCGAAGCACCCGGAGCGTGTCGCCCACCTCTGCAGGCGAGGATTTGATCGCCACTCTGAAGCCGGCACTGCAGGATATCGATTCGAAGCTTGGCGCACTGGGCGAGCTTCGCGAGAAACCGGCAGGAATGGTCCGCATCACCGCCAGCCGGCACGCAGCCCTGACCGTACTGCTGCCCAAGCTTTCGGCGCTCACGGCCGCATACCCCGACATCCACGTCGAACTCGACCTCTCGGGCGCCTTGGTCGACATCGTCGCCGACCGTTTTGATGCGGGCGTGCGCCTGGGTGAGCAACTGGCCAACGAGATGATCGCAGTCCGCGTCGGTCCGGATCTGCGGATGGCCGTGGTGGGATCGCCCGCGTACTTCGAGCGTCACCCCATGCCGCAGACGCCGCAAGACCTGACCGCACATCGCTGCATCAACCTGCGCCTGTGGACGCACGGCGGCCTGTACGCCTGGGAGTTCTCGCGTGACGGCCGGGAACTCAACGTGCGGGTGGAAGGTTCGATGATCGTCAACGACTCGATCGTCGCTCTCGAGGCTGCCGAGCAAGGCGTGGGGCTGGCATGCCTGATGGAGGACATCGTGGCGCCTGCCGTGGCTGAGGGACGATTGATCCGCGTGCTGGACGAATGGTGCGAGCCCTTCTCCGGCTATCACCTCTACTACAGCAGTCGACGCCAGCCGAGCCTCGCATTTTCGTTGGTCGTCGACGCGCTGCGATTTCACTCCTAGGACGTCCCAACGACGGAACCTGGCGGGGAGATCGGGGACCTGCATGGGGGAGCTTGGAACAGATCGGAGTCATCGCCGTTGCGGCTGGACCTGACCGGCCTTTCCGCCGCCGTGCTCCATGCCACCGGTGCCCACCAGCGCTCGAGCTTTGGCGCTTGAGCCGGTTCAACCGGTAGACCGGGTTGCGGGATAAGGACGCGCACGTCGTGACATGCCGCTGCCGCGACCGTCCGCTCGGCAGGTTCGGGCCACGGATGGTAGGCGAGGCGGACCAGACCCCAATGGATCGGCACCATCGCCTTCGCGCCTACCGCGGCGGCAAGTTCGACCGCTTGCTCGGGTCCAAGGTGCACGTCAGGCCAACCCGGGTTGTATTGCCCGGAGTCAGTCAGCACGAGATCGAAGGGACCAAAGCGCTTCCCGACATCGACCATTTCCGGCATGTAGGCCGTGTCACCCGTGTAGTAGACGCGGTGGCGCGGCCCTACAAGCGCGTAGCCTGCCCACAGCGTGTCATTGCCCTGGAACTCGAGCCGACCACTGTAATGACGTGCAGGCGTCGCGTGGATGCGCACACCCCGCACGTCGGCTGATTGCCACCAGTCGAGTTCCGAGATGCGCGACGCCGGTACGCCCCAGTCCTCAAGATGGGCACCAACGCCCAAGGGCACGATGAACCGCGTGCCTTCGCGGTTCAGAGCGCGGATGGTTGGCGCATCGAGATGATCGTAGTGATCGTGCGAGACGACGACCGCGTCGATACGCGGGAGATTGGCCAGCTCGATCGGCGGCGCGTACCAGCGCTCCGGGCCGACACCTGGGACCGGGGAGGTACGTTGGCTCCAGAACGGATCGGTCAACACGTTGATGCCGTCGATCTGCACCAGGGTGCTCGAGTGACCGAACCAGGTGAGCCGCAGGCCCGTTGATGGCGTGCGGCGCAGCACCTCGGGATCCGTCTGCACGACACGTACTGTCGGGGGCGGAGTGGCCGTCGCTGCGGGCTCGCCCCGGATGCCCTCCGGGAACCATGACTCGCGGCCTGATGAGAACGAGTCGCCATCCCACTGCGGCGAGCGCTCAACGCGAGCAAGTCGGTCACCTTCCGGGTGCTGCCCCAGCGACGGCCGCGCCAATACATACACGATTGCGAGCGCTACCAGCAGCACCCCCACCACAACCAATGCTGCCCAAATGAAGCGGCGGATCCAGCGGTTTCTGATCTTCATTCGGTCGGTGGACGGGAACAGGCCATCCATCCTATAGAGCAGCCCCGCGTCGAAGTACCGTCGCTCCACGGGACGCCGTTATGCCCCAGTTTCATTAATTCCGCGTGAGGACCCGCTCGTAAGCGGCAATGGCAGGCCCGCGGCCGGGCATTTATGCGTTGCTTTCATAGGAGCATCCAGTCGTGGGCCGATTATCCAGACGCACCGCGTCCCTACTATCAGGCATGCGGAAGCCGGCAGCTCGTTACCTCGGAGTGGACATGAAGAACGCAGGACTCAAGGCAGGCCTTCTGGCTGCAATGGCCGGACTCAGTGCCGGCAATGCCGTTGCGGCCGACTACCGGAGCAACCCGTACACCTTGGCCTACGAGGGTGCCATCACCCGGAACGTCCCTGGCGAGGTCAACATCCGCGCCGTGACGTACAAGCTCAATGGACTCGATATCGTGGCCAACGTGTACGTGCCACCCAATTTCGATCCAACCCGCGAGTACCCGGCGGTCGTGGTTGCCCACCCGAATGGCGGGGTCAAGGAGCAGGTCGCCGGCCTCTATGCCCAGCGCTTGGCCGAGCAGGGCTACGTCACGATTGCGGCCGATGCCGCGTACCAAGGTGGGAGCGGTGGCCAGCCGCGGAATATCGACAAGCCGGCGAACCGCATCGAAGATATCCATGGGATGGCCGACTTCATTTCGGTTTTTCCCGGCGTGGACGCCGACCGGGTCGGACTGCTTGGTCAGTGCGGAGGCGGCGGCTACTCGCTCGCCGCTGCAGCGACGGACAAGCGGTTCAAGTCTGTTGCGACATTGAGCATGTTCAACTCCGGCCGGGTGCGTCGCAACGGCTACGTGGATTCACAACTGGGGACCATCCAGGAACGCCTGCGGCAGGCCTCCGATGCCCGCGACCAGGAAGCGACGGGCGGTGATATTCCTTATTCAGCCGAGGGATTCACCGAGCTCACCGACGAACAGATCGCCGAGCTTCCCTTTGATCTGTATCGCCAAGGGGCTGTCTATTACGGGAGAACCCACGCACACCCGAACTCGACTGCCAGGTACACGACAAGCAGCTTGCTGGGCCTGATGCGATTCGACGCCAGAGACCAGATCGAACTGATCGACCAGCCGCTGCTGATGATCGCGGGCAGCGAGGCCGACAGTCTGTACATGACGAAGGGAGCCTTTGCCGCGGCCACCGGTACGCAGGACAAGGAGCTGTTCCTGATCGATGGCGCCACGCATATCGAAACCTACTGGGTCCCCGAGTACGTGGACGCTGCAATGGAAAAGCTGGGCGCGTTCTACGCCAGGACGCTCTCGGCTTCCGCACGCGAACCGCAGCGGTAGCCCCGGCACCAGCAACGCGGTAATCGCGTACTCGTTACGAACCGAAGGGAAGTCGAATCATGTCCAGCAAACAGAAAGCCATGCCGAGCGGGCCCCACCCCACGCGGTACCAGGGCATACGTGCCTTGTCCGCCTGCATCATCTCGCTGCTGATCATCCCTTGCGCAGCGAGTGCACAGGAGGCCAGTGTCCATCCGCAGTTGAGCCCAGAGCAACAAAGCATCGCGGCCATCTCGGCGCTTACGGCCAGAGGCGACAACACGGCAGCGCTGCAAAGCGCATTGAACAACGGCTTGGACAATGGCCTCAGCGTCAACGAGATCAAGGAAGTCATGGTGCATCTATATGCCTACAGCGGCTTTCCACGAAGCCTCGGAGGCCTGAACACCTTCATGGCCGTAATGGGCGAGCGGGAGGCACGCGGGATAGAAGACGAGGTAGGCGAAGCGGCCTCTGCCCAGCCGGACGATGGGAATGCATATGCAAGGGGAGAAAAGGTACTGGCCACGATAGGCTCCGGATGGTCGCCCACTGCACCGCAGAGCGGCTACGTGGCATTCGCGCCCGTGATCGAGCAGTTCTTGAGAGAGCATCTGTTTGGCGACATTTTCGGCCGCGATATCCTGAGCTACTCGGAGCGGGAGATCGTGACGATCTCGGCTCTTGCGAGCATGGATGGTGTCGACCCCTACCTGAGCTCGCACATGGGCATCGGAATGAACGTGGGGCTGACGGAAGCGCAGATCAGCGGCATCCTCTCCGTCGTTGGGACCCACGTGGCGGAAGCCGGTCGGGAGATCCTTTCCCGGGTCGGGCTTCACGACCGGAAACGCAAGGTGGCGCTCCGGGCGGAGCACAAGACGACCGCAACCGAGCAGAAGCAAACCGATCCTCGGTCCCGACGGGTGCCACGATTTTTCCCCGAGGTGCCCGCCTCGCCGCAAGCGATAACTTCACGGGAGCCGTCTGGGTGGACATGGTGGTCACCGAGGCGGAGACCTTCGACGCTCGCGTTGGCAACGTCACGTTCGAACCCGGTTCCCGAACGGACTGGCACCTCCATCCCGGCGGGCAGATCCTGCTCGTCACCGGAGGGTCCGGGTACCACCAGGTGCAAGGCGAGCCCCTCCACCTGATCCGGAAGGGAGACGTCGTAAAAGTCGCCCCGGGCGTCGTGCACTGGCACGGCGCCCTACCGGACAGTGAACTGACCCATGCGGCGGTTGCTACCAATGACTCCGCCGGCGAGACCGTCTGGCTCGAGCCCGTCAGCGACGATGAGTACTACAGGACCTGGTAGTCCGTACCAACGGCCTGGTCCCTCAACGCCACCCGGGACCAGCAGCGGAGACCACGATGAGCCACGACCCGAACGCACACTCCGACGACCGCCGCGCTGGCGGTCTCTGCCGCCGCGATTTCCTCTCCGGCCTTGGCTTCACTGTCGCGGTCCTGGGGGCAGGAGCGGTTGCGCCTGCCATCGCGAAGGCGCTGGCATCCGGAAGTAGTCCTGGAGGTGCAAGCGCCGGTAAAACGCTGATCGTCTATCTGACGCGCACGAGAAACACCAAGGCCGTAGCGGAGATTCTTCACCAGGAGGTAGGGGGGACCGTCGTGGAGGTCGAAGCGGCGACCCCGTATCCCGAGAACTACGATGCCATCGTGGCCCAGGTGGATGAAGAGAACGAATCAGGCTACGCGCCGCCTCTCGAGCGGCAGATTGAAAACATTCAACGTTACGACACGGTGTTTGTCGGCTTCCCTACTTGGGATATGCAGTTGCCACCCCCGATGAAGACGTTCCTGAGTCAGCACGATCTGAGCGGGAAGACCGTACTCCCATTCAATACCAATGGTGGGTATGGGGCTGGAAGCAGCTTCAAGACCGTGAAGGACCTCTGCGTTGACTGCAGGGTATTGGAGGGCTTTTCCACCAGAGGAGGATTGGAAAGAGATGGCATCCATCTCGCGATAAAAGGAAGAAGGCGAAAAGAAGTCCATGCCGAGGTAGCTGCCTGGCTGCAAAGGGTGCTACCGCGTTGACGGAACTGCATCCCCCCCAACCAACGAGGTGTTCTGATGAGCGAGACATCCGATCAAAGCCCCCAAGGCACCGGGACATTCCGAAGCCGACGCGACCTGTTGAAGGCGGGCGGAGTCACGCTGGCGGCGATGCCTGCCTTGCTGGGAATGGGAGTCAGCGTCGCCGGAGGAGCGCGAGCATCGCTTGCCGGGGCGCCGCCTGGCCCCACGCCGGCGACGAGCGGCGAGCTGCCGCGCCGCAGGCTGGGGACGCTGGAAGTCTCCGCAATCGGCATGGGCGTACAGAACATGCATCGCAAGTACACGACCACCGTGCCGTACCGCCCGGAGATGATCAGCGTTCTCCGCGCAGCCTTTGATCGCGGCGTCACCTTTTTCGACTGCGCCGAGGCCTACGGTCCTTTCGAAAACGAACGGATCCTTGGTGAGGCCATCGAGCCGTTCAGGGACGAAGTCAGGATCACATCCAAGTTCGGCTGGAACATCGACCCGGAGACCGGTGAGCGTAGCCCTGGGCTCAACAGCCGCCCGGAACACATCAAGCGTGCGGTCGAAGGCATGCTAAAGCGCCTTCGCACCGACCGCATCGATCTTCTCTATCAACACCGCGTCGATCCGCAAGTGCCGATCGAAGATGTCGCTGGCGCGATCAAGGACCTGATGGATCAGGGAAAGGTTCTGCATTGGGGGCTTTCCGAACCCGGCGTACAGACGATCCGTCGCGCTCATGCCGCGCTGCCGCTGACCGCGATCCAGAACGAGTACTCGATGGCGACCCGAGACCCGGAGAAAGAGGTGATACCTCTTTGCGAAGAGCTGGGCATAGGGTTCGTGCCCTGGTGGCCTCTGGATTGCCAATTGCTGACCGGCTGGATCGACGCCGACACTCGATTCGCCGCTGGTGATCTCCGCGCTGTCACGCCGCGATTCTCGCCCGAGAACCTGGCTCACAACATGCAACTGGTTGACCTGATCAAGTCCTGGGCGGCGCGCAAACAAGCGGCCCCTGTGCAGATTGCGCTCGCGTGGCTGATGGCGCAGAAGCCCTGGATCGTGCCGATCCCCGGGACGACCGTCAGGGATCACATGCTTGAGAACGTCGGCGCCGCCGGGATTGAATTCACCGCCGCGGAGATCGCCGAACTCAATACGGCCGTCCGGGGGATCGAGGTTCACGGGCAGCGCCTTCCGGACGCGGTGCTGACCTTCTCCGGTGTCGAAGCGCCTTTGCGATAACCAAGGACCGAAGGAGACGACATCATGGCCGAAACTGACCTCACAGCTGCTGGACCGCTGCGCACGGCGATACTGGTCGCCGCCCTGCTTGCCTGCCTGAGCGGCGTGTCGGGCCCAGCCGTCGCGCAGGAACTTCGTGACATTCGACAGGCTGAAAGCCCGCTGGTCCTCAAGGCGCGCGGCAGCTTCTACGTCGGCGGTGAGCAAGTCGAAAGAACCGCCGTCGAGCTTGGCAACCTTGGTCCGGACGATCAGATCACCGTCAACCAGATGTATGTCGAGTTCATGGTGCCGGTCGATGCCAGCGAGGTGCCGGTGGTGATGGTGCATGGCGCCACGCTCAGCGGAAAGACCTACGACACCACGCCCGACGGCCGCATGGGCTGGTACGAGTATTTCGTTCGCAAGGGCCACCCCGTCTACGTCGTCGACCAGATCGGGCGCGCGCGCTCCGGCTTCGACCAGTCCGTGTTCAACAAGGTTCGCGCCGGGCAGGTTCCGCCCGACCAGCAGCCGAGCATGCTCAGGCTGGGTGATCGCTTCGGTTCCTGGACCAATTTCCGGATCGGTCCCGTGCCCGGACAACCCTTTCCGGAAACGCAGTTCCCGGTCGGTGCTGCAGACGAGATGTCCAAACAGAGCGTCCCCGACCTGCTCGGAACCTCTCGAGCGGACAACCCGAACTGGAAGGCTCTGTCGGATCTCGCCATGCAGCTGGAGGGCGCAGTACTGCTGACGCACTCCCAGTCCGGCCCATACCCCCTGAAGTCGGCTCTCATCGATGCCCAGGGGCATACGCGGCATCGTGATGGTGGAGCCCGGCACGTGCCACGCCAACGCACATTCTGATCAGGAGATCGCGGAGCTTGCGAAGACCCCGATTCTTATCTTGTTCGGCGACAACCTGGCCGCCGACACCAAGCTTGATCTGCCGAACTGGAAAGAGCGATACGACGGTTGCGCCACGTTCAAGAAACGCGTCGATGCCGCCAACGGCAATGTGCGGCTCATATCGACTGCGGAGACCGGCATACGCGGCAACACGCACATGATGATGATGGACAGGAACAACCTGCAGATCGCCGACCTTATCCTTGCATGGATCAAGGAACACACGTCGCCCTGAGTGGGGATGCCGTCCATATCCCGGCTCCCCTGCCCTCACCGGCGCGGTATGGACCCAACGCCACCGGGTCAAATGACGGGCCAGCGTGCACCTGTTGGCCTCCCGAGGTCGGGCCGCGCCCATTGAACCGTTTCCCCGCTCCCGCGCACCTAACATGCAAAGGGGCACACAGGGCGGCAGCCATTGAACCGGGACAGCGAGCGGCTCTTCGACGAATACCTGGTCACGGCCGCGGCGACGGGCGATCGACAGGCGTACGTCCGGCTGGTGGAGCGTTGGCAGCCGCGGCTGCTGCGCCACGCTTGGCGCGTGCTCGGCGATGCGGAGCGTGCGCGGGACATGGTGCAGGAGGCGTGGGTCGAGATCCTGCTCGGGCTGGGCCGGGTGGATGACGCGGCGGCCTTCCCCGCATGGGCGTTCCGCATCGTGACGCGTCGCTGCCAGCGCCAGTTCCATCGCAATGCGCGCGAGCCGTTCGAGCCCGAGGAGGCCGGCGAAGGCATGGAGCCCGAGCTCCCCCGGCACCACTCCGCCGAGTTCGCCGCCGAGCTGGCCATCGTGATGCAGGCGGTCGGCGCGTTGCCGGCACCGCAGCGCGCGGCGCTCGCTCTGTTCTACACCGAAGACCTGAGCGTGGCGGAGATTGCCATCGCACTCGACGTTCCACCGGGAACGGTCAAGACCCGGCTCATGCATGCGCGGCGCAAGGTCCGCGCGCTACTTGAAGGATGCAGCGATGAACAACGTTGATGATCTGATCGGCCGCGCCCTCACCGACGAGGACCGGGCGCTGCTCGCCCGCCACGGCGAACCCGGCTATGTCGCCCAGGCCTTCGGGCTGTTCCGCGGCCCGATGGGCTGGGCGGTGTGGGTGGCCTACATCGTCGGGGTGCTGGCCTTCCTGGCGGGTGCCTACGCGGTAGGGCAGATGGTGGCCACGGCCGATCTGCTCTCGGCCGTGAAGTGGGGCGTCGGGGCAGTGCTGCTGTTCCAGCTCACCACGATGACCAAGGGCTTCATGGGCAGCCACATGGAGGCCAACCGCATGCTGCGCGAGCTCAAGCGCGTGGAGTTGCAGTTGTCGCTACTGCGGGCGGACAGGGCTGGGGAGCAGGGGCGCTAGCCTCTGGCGCTATGCTTGTTGCCGTCAATCCACTCTGCAGGGATACACCACGATGCAAAGCACCGGACGCCTGATTGCCCTCGTTACAACCGCCCTGTTGGCCGCGTGCCAGAACCCCGGCGAAGCGCCATCATCGACCTCGACCGCCCAGGCAGTAGGAGCCACGGAGGCCGCAACGACGGCGCCAGGAATCACCCCGATCGTCGCACTCGATTCGATCGGCGCGACGAAGGAGTTCCTTGAGCGCACCCTCGGCGAGTCGACATACGAGACACCGGACGAGGCGCGCTACACGGTCGACGGATGCGATGTCAGCGTGGGATTCCATGACCGCGCCGTTTCGATGATCAGTATCGACCTTCAAGAAGGCTGCCGATTCGATGTGTCCGGACTGACGGGCACGCAAAGCGACGTAGTGATCGACGGACCGTTGACCTTCGGGGAGTTCGAGCAGCTGTTCGGTGAGGCTGACTACCGTGCGCCCTGCCTCGCCAGTTGCGGGAATGCATACGACCCCTACGTGGACGCGGTCGTCGGGGGCTCACGGGCGAACGGCGTCATCGACGTGTCCGCACACTCCGTATTCGTGAACGATTCGGTGATCCAGGCAGCCAACGAATGGCGCGATGAGCTGACAGCGGAACGCGGCGAAGACTACGTGTTCGAGACGCAGTTCAACTGCACGCGGGAGCACAACGCCGTCGCGCGAAGGATCTTCGCCCGGATCGAGGTCCACAGCTTGCAGTTCGGCCGGGAGCTGGGCACCTACGAGTGCGGATGACCGTCGCACGTATGTAACTTGGCGTAACGCGTCAACCTGCCAGCGCACCCACGAACACCCGCGCCAGCTCTTCAGGCGATCGACGCAGGAGCGACGTATTGACCATCAGCGGGAATTCGTCGGTGCCGGACATGGCGTGGGGCAGGTCGACACCCTGCTCCGCCACCCGCTGCACCCACGCACGGGGTTCTACGCCCGGGACCTTCATCACCAGGCGGCAGGTACCTCCTGGCGGCTTGCGGAACTGGAAGCGACCGTCGGCGCGTAGCCGTTCCGCCAGCTCGTCGGCGGTTTGCCATGCCTTGGCGTAGTCGGTTTCGTAGCTCGTGGCGTAATGGCTCGCCACTGCCGCCTGCGGCCAGGCGTAGGGCATGCCGCCGCCGAACATGCGCCGGGTGTGGAACAGGCCTTCGATGACGCTGGCGTCGCCGGCGAGGATGGCGCCGGCGCCAGCATTGAAGTGCTTCCACAGCGAGACGTAGACGGTGTCGAACAGAGCCGCATGCTCCCGCACGCTGCGTCCGGAGTGCTGGGGCAGGTTGAACATGCGGGCGCCGTCCAGGTGCAGCCGGATGCCTTGCTCACGGGCGCGTTCGCAGACGCGCACCAGCTCGTCGAACTCGACCATCTGGTGCCCCCGTCGCCGCACCGGGTTTTCGATCGAGATCACGCCCACGCCGGTCTCCACCCGGCCACTGGCCGAGCGCCCGAGCCACTGCTCCACTTCCACCAGTTCGATCGTGCTGCGACCGGCAGCCAGCGGGATCAGGTTCAACCCGCTGAGGGTGCTGGCCGCATCGCCGCTGTCGTTGTAGAGGTGGCTTTCGGCCTGCACCAGCACGCGGCGGTCTTCCCCCGCCAGGGTGCGGACGGCGATGTGGTTGGCCAGGGTGCCGGTGGGCAGGAATATCGCGGCCTCCTTTCCGAGCAGCCCCGCGAAGGTCCGCTCCAGCGACGCGATATGCCCGCCCAACGAGTAGTAGTCGGCCTCGAAGTCGGGCGCCGAGACCACGTCGCGCAGCAGCGTCGCGTACTCCAGCGGGCTCAGGTTCAAGCCGTCCCAGGTGAAGTTGACGCGCTGGAACAGCTCATTCGCGCTGTTGCTGGCAACTGACGCAGCACTGAAAGCAGCGGCAGGACCGGTCATGTGACCCACCAGCGGCAAAGCGGCGGCCAGTCCACTCGTGGCCAGGAAATGTCGGCGATCCATCGGTGTGCTCCGCGGTTGGGCTACGGGTTGGTCAGGCGGATTCCTTCTTCGGCGAGACCCACATCGAGATGATGGCGCGGAACACCCGCTCACCGTGGGTATCGGTCACCACCACCTCGACATCGTAGTTCCCTGCGCGGCCCCAGTCGGGCGTGTCTTCGACCGGACGGGCGATGGCCACCACCGACGTCGTCGCCTTTTTCATGTATTCGACCGTCATCCCCTTCGGTATCCATCGGTGGGTCGGCGGGATGGTGACTTCGGTCATCGTCCCGCCGGCCAGTTCGGCCATGTTGCACATCGCAATCGCGTGGACGGTGCCGATGTGGTTGAGCACCTTGCGCCGCTTGCGCACCGCTACTTCGCAATACCCGGGCCGCAACTGCCGGAACCGGGGGCTGACACTGCTGAAGTAGGGTGCCTTCAGGCACAACAGCACGCCGAAGAGCCACTTGCCACCGGGCATCGACGCGAGGCTGGTCCAGATGTCGATCGTCCTGCGCTTGCCCATGCGGTTGGCCCTTCAGTCGCCCCGGTTGAAGGCGGGGCTGACCATACCATGGTGTATGGGCGCGCCGGGCGCACAAAGCTGCGGCCCTAGGACCGATGGCGCCGATGGATACGGGCGCGTGCAAAGCCCAACCCGATGATCACCAGCGAGTACCCCGCCGACACACCCAGCAGCCGTGCCTGTGACCAGTCGCCGTGCTTGGACCAGAACAGCATGCCGACGAAGCTGGCCATCACTGCCGCATAGACGATGCCATGGCGCAGCAGCGCCGTGCGCTCGGACGGACTGCGGGCACGGCGCATGGCGCGCCGCACGTCGATGACGACGGCGCCGACCACCACCGCGAGTGCTGCCAGCACGGTACCAACGGCTCCCAGCGCCCATTTGCCGGCAGTGGCCGTGGCTGCCGTTGCGGCGGCGGCATCGCGTGGCCCCAGCGAGCCGACCACCAGGGCCGCGAACGCCAGGCCGGGGGCACTGAGGCGTGCCACGTCCGCCACCTGCGCCAGCAACTCCGACTGCAGGCCCTCGCGCGCACGCTGCAACCGTTTGCGCACGGCGCCATCGCTCAGCCCCAGCAGGCTTGCGACCTGCTGGCTGCTCTGGCCCTCGCGGTAGAACAGCAGCAGCACTTCGCGGCTGTCGTCCGGCACCGCGTCCAGCGCCCGCGCCAGTTGCTCGGATCGCTGCCTGTCATGCATCCAGGCCTCGGGATCCGGGCCGGTGGCGGTCGCCCCCGCAATGCGCGAGTCCTCGGTATCGAGCACGACCTCCTGGTGGCGGCGACGCCGCAGGTGATCGATCGCCTCGTTGCGCGTGACCTGCCGCAGCCACGGCAGCAGGCTTTCGGGGTTCTGCATCGAGGCCAGCCGCTGCCAGGCCTTTACATAGGTGTTCTGGGCGATGTCCTCGCTCAGTTGCACGTCGCGGGTGACGGCCAGCGCGATCGTCGCAACCGTCTTCTGCGTCGCCAGCACCAGTCGTGCAAAGGCGTTGCGGTCACCCCGCTGCGCGGCAAGGAAGTCCGCGGGAGCGACCGGGCTGGTGGTGGGGTTGGCAGTGTTCATCGTCGACCAATGATGGGAGGTTGCCTCGAATAACGAGCGGGCACGGCGGATGTGACAGGCGCCAACGGGGTAATGGGCATTAAGGCGCCGGAGCGGCTTCATCCTTCGCGAAACGGATGATCAGCCCTGCCCGGTCATCCGTGGCCCAGATGGCCCCATCGTGCGCGACGGCAAGCCCCACCGGCGAGCCCTGGGGCCGCCGCCCTTTGCGCAGCCCCCAGCCGGGCGTCAGCGTCACCGGTGTCGCGGCGGGGCCCGCACCGTATGCCCGCGACCCGCCGCCGTAGTAGTGGAAGCGGGCGTTCCGGTCCGCGATCGGCACCCCGTCCCCGTCTACCGCGAACGACACGATGCGGCCGCCAACGGAGCGGTGGCCGTGGAAGGTCATGAGCATGCGGCCGTGCAGTGCGGGGAACATCTCGCCCTCGTACCAGAGCAGATCAAGCGGCGCTGCGTGCGGAGGCAGGAGGACACGCGGAGCCGTGTGTGCGCTCCCGCGGCAGTCCATGGCCGTGCCCGAACGCCAGGCCGGCGCAGGCGTGGCGATGTCCATGCAGTAGGGCCACCCGTAGTGCCGCCCCGCTTCGATGACGTTGAGCTCCTCGAAGGGTGACCACCGCGTGGGCAGGTCGAAACTGTTTTCGGCCTGTACGACGGTGCCGGATGGATGCACTGCAAGCGCGACCGAGTTGCGCAGCCCCTTCGCATACACGGTGTAGTCCGGACTCCATTCGCCCGGGCCGACGGCTTCATAGCGACGGATGCTGGCGGCGTGCTCGCCGGTTTCGCTTTCGGTGCAACGGGGGGCAGCAGCATTCCCCTGCTCGTCAGTGCACTGATCCGACAACGCCCCCACGTTGACCAGGAGTGCACCGTCGGGCGCAAACACGAACTTCGACAGCGGGTGGCGATGCAGGTGGAGCGCGTTGTCCGGCAGCCCCGGGATGACCAACTCGATGCTGGCGGCCGGATCGGGCGAAGCCGGGTCGAACCGGATGATCCGGCTCATCTCGCCGACGTAGACCCGTCCATCGGGGCCACGTGCCAGTGCGTGTGGTACATGCAGGTCGCCCAGCAGGCGCACGGCTTCGGGCTCCCGCCCCGGCTGCAGCGTCAGCTTCCAGACGGCACCGCGCGGCCGGTCCCACGCGCCGAGGTCGCTGACCAGCCATTCGGTCTTGCTCAATTGCAGCAGGGAGCGCGGCAACCTGATCGGGCGTGTCCGGTCCTGCCTGGTGGGACCCAGTACCAAGCCCGCGCACATGCCGTGGACGGTGCCGATGTCCAGGCGCGGCAGTCCGCCGCATTCCCCTTCCAGACGGGTGTGGAGCTCTCGCGCGTGCAACGGCTGGACAAACAGCACCACCGCCAGCGCCGCCGCGAACCTGCCTGTTGCCCCTGTCATGGTTGCGGCCTTCAAAGCAGCCGGGTTCCCAACGGCACCGGCCGATCGGGCACGCAAAGCGCGACTTCACCCTGCTCGTCGTGGAAGCCGGTCACCAGGCATTCCGACATCAGCGGGCCGATCTGCTTGCGCGGAAAGTTGACGACCGCGACCACCAGCTTCCCCACCAGCTCCTCCGGCGTGTAAAGCGCAGTGATCTGCGCGCTGCTCTTCCTGGTGCCGATGGCCTCGCCGAAGTCCACCTGTAGGACATAGGCCGGCTTCCTGGCCTCCTCGAATACGGACGCGCTGGTGATGCGCCCGACGCGGAGCTCGACTTTGAGGAAGTCTTCGAAGGTGATGGTGTCCATGGGGAGGAGTGGAGCCTGGCGCCCCTAGTGCGCCAACTTCAGCGTCGCCACGCCGGCAACGATGAGCGCAACACCCAGGTAGCGGGCGAACGATGTGGGGTCACCGTAGTACACGACGCCGACCAGGAACGTGCCCGCCGCGCCTATGCCGGTCCATACCGCGTATGCGGTGCCCATCGGGATCTGCCGCTGGGCCAGCCACAGCAGGAAGCCGCTGACGGCCATGAAGCCGATCGCCATGGCGATGCCCGGCCACCGGGTCTCCGGCTCCTGCGCCATCTTCAGTCCCACTGGCCATCCGATCTCGAACAGCCCGGCCAGTACGAGATACATCCAACTCATCTGCCACTCCTCGCTGACGGCCATCTTTGGTCGCCGAGTCATGGAAGTCTTTCACATTCGCGGGCGGATTGAGCGCCGCCACGGCCTGCCCCGGCCGACGCGGCTGCCACCACCGGTAAGATGCGCCGACCAAGGGGGCCGAATGAAACAGCCTGGATTGTCGTTCCACCACCCCGTCGCGTTCTGGCTGGGCTGCGCGCTGATCGCCGGTGGCGTGCTGTCGCACGGGCCGATGTTCATGATGGGCCAGCACACGCACTGGCAGATGGTGGGCATGCCGATGACGACCGCGATGTGGGTCGGCATGGCGATCATCCCGCTTGGCCTGGCGCTGTCGGCGTACGGCATGCTGCCGCGGGCACCGGCTTACGCCGCCAGCAATGGCGTCCCCCTGAACTTCCACGTGGCCGACGGCGCCCCACTCAATCGGGCGCACTGGGCGCTGGTGACGGTGCTGGTGATCACGCTGGCCATCGACGTGATGAAGCCGGCGACGCTGGGTTTCGTCATGCCGGGAATGACGGCCGAGTACGGCATGGGGACTTCGCGGGCGAGCCTGCTGGCCCTGTTCGCGCTGACCGGAACCGCGATCGGGTCCGTCGTGTGGGGCCGCATCGCCGATCGCTTCGGCCGGCGCTCGGCGATCCTGCTGTCAGCACTGATGTTCATCGGTACGGCCATCTGCGGGGCGATGCCGACGTTCGGCTGGAACCTGGCGATGTGCTTCCTGATGGGCGCGTCGGCGGGTGGGCTGCTGCCGATCACCTTCACGCTGATGGCCGAAACGGTGCCGGCGGCACACCGCGGGTGGTTGCTGGTGGCGCTGGGTGGCCTCGGCACCTCCGGTGGCTACCTGCTCGCGGCGGGCGCGGCGGCCATCCTGGAACCGATGTTCAGTTGGCGGGTGTTGTGGCTGCTTGGCCTGCCGACAGGCGCCCTGATCATTGTGCTGAACCGGTTCATCCCGGAGTCTCCGCGATTCCTTTCGAGCATGGGATTGCACGGGCAGGCCCGCGCCCTGCTGGAGCGGTTCGCCGGGCGACGCGGCGGGATCGAGCGCGATGACGAAACACATCCGGGCGCGCCTGTCATCGACGAGAGCCATCCCGTCACCGGGGTCCGCCAGCTCCTGCGCGGGCGCCACGCCGCCGTTTCCTGGAGCCTGCTGGTGGCGGGAACCGCATGGGGGCTGGTCAACTTCGGCTTCCTGCTGTGGTTGCCGGTCAACCTGCGCGTGCTCGGCGTCGACCCTGCAGGCGTGAGTGCGCTGCTGGCCTGGTCGGCGGTCTATGCGCTGCCGGGCATCGCGCTGGTGGTCTGGATCTACCACCGCTGGAGCAGCTTCAAGTCACTGGTGCTGTTCCTGGCGTTGACCGCGGCATCGCTGCTGGCGTTCGGCGCGCTGGATGCACTGGCCGTGCGTTCGGTGGTGGCGACCACGCTGGCGACCGCCGCGCTGCTGGTCAGTGTCAGCGGTGTCATCGCGATGCTGATTCCCTATGCGGCGGAGATCTATCCGCTGCACTTGCGCGGCACCGGCTCGGGCGTGGTTGCCGCCAGTTCCAAGTTCGGCGGCATCCTGGGTGCCGGACTGGGCGTGGCGGGGTTCTTCGATCATTTCGCCGTGTCCGCGGTGCTGCTGGCGCTGCCGATGGCGGCCGCCGCGCTGATGCTCTGGCGCGGCGGAGTGGAGACGCGCGGGCGCCGGCTCGAGGAAATCCAGATGGAGCTTTCGGCCGGGCGCCTCAGTGGTCGCGACGTTCCTTCTCGCGCTCCATCCGCGCCCTGACGCCGCCCTCCACGGCCCTGCCGGTCTGTCGTCCATGGCGGCCATCCGCGGAGTGCCTCCGCTGTAGTTGGCGGCGTGGTCCCACCACGGCGTGTCCACCGCCCAGGGCATCACGGTCGCGACCTTGATGTGCTCCTGGCCATCCAGCCTGAGTTCCTCGTTGAGCGCACGCCCAAGGCTCAACACACCGGCCTTCGTTGCCGAGTACGACGCCTGGTAAGCCAACGGCACCTCGCTGTCGATCGAGCCGATGTTGACCAGGGTGCCGAAGCCCTGCGTGCGGAACTGGCGCAGTGCAGCGTGGCTGCCGTACACGTGGCCCTTGAGGTTCACATCGATCAGGCGCGCATGATCCTCGACCGGGATGTCCCAGAACCGGCCAAGCGCGCCGATACCGACATTGTTGATCCACACGTCGATGCGGCCGGAAGGCCCCAGCGCCGCCTCGACCAGCGCCTGGACATCCGCCGGCCGGCTGACGTCCGTCGGCACGACGATCGCCTCGCCGCCGGCAGCGCGCGCATCGGCAGCTACTTCCTCCAGCAGTTCCGATCGCCGTGCGGCGAGTACGACGCAGGCCCCGCGGGCGGCCAGCCGGGTGGCCACTCCGCGTCCCAGACCGCTGGAGGCGCCGGTGATGACGAAGGTCTTCCCTTGAACGGGGTCGCCGCTACTTCCGCACGTCGTGGCCATGCTGGTACTCCGGCTTGCGGGCAAACCAGCTTCCGACGGGCGTTGTCGCACCTGCGTAAATCCAGGCGCACGGCGGCCGTCGCGGAGGCGGATTCAGCGGTCGCGGCTGAAGCCGCTCCTACAGGGCGGGGACCCGGAGGCGCCTCGCCTTCAGAGGCGCTCGACGGCGGTGGCGCGCAACAGGATCTCTTCCTGCTCGAAGCGTGCCTCCAGGGTCTTGCGATACCCCTGCCACCACTCGCGGTCGAGGGTGTCGGCCATCACTTCGTAGAGGATGACGTCGTCGCGGCAGACGTCGCCGTCGTCGTCCTCCCAGGCACCGACGGCCGGCGAGTGCGCAAACGCGGTGGCACCGCCGAATTTTTCGGTGAGTTCCTCTCGCACCGTATCGAACATGGATCGGGGGAAGGTCCTGCCGTCGTTGTCGTAGACCGGCAGGAACAGCTGGACCAGCGTCTGGCTGGAGTTGGTGCTCATGGCTGGATGGCAGGCAGGCGGACGATGAACTCTGCGCCCTCGCCCGGAATACCGGTGCTGAAGGCGCTGACACTGCCGCCGTGGCGCTGCACCATCTGGTGCACTATGCTGAGCCCAACCCCGAGCCCGCCTCCATGGGCCCGCACCGGTCCCTGGTCGTCCTGGGCGAACAGCTTGAACACGTAGGCGAGGTTCTCGGGCGCAATGCCGGGGCCGTTGTCGCGCACGCTGAGCTCGACGTCCGGACCCGCCTGCGAAAGCCGGGCTTGGATCCGGCCCTCCTCCGGTGTGAACTTGACCGCGTTGTGCAGCAGGTTGGCCGCCACCTGGACCAGGCGGACCTTGTCTCCCTGCACGCGGATGTCATGTTCGGGCATCTCGACCTCGAGCAGCTGGCGCTTCTCCCGGCTTGCCGGCATCACCGCTTCGACGGCCTCCTCCAGCACCTGGCGCATGTGCACGGGCTCGTTCTCGAGGTGGATCTTTCCGCTGACGATGCGGCCGACGTCCAGCAGATCGTCCACCAGGCGTGTCAGGTTGCCAACCTGCCGACCGAGGATCTCGCGGGTCATCCTGGTCTGCTCGGTCGGGTCCGGATCCAGCTGCATGATCGCCACCGCATTGGCGATCGGCGCCAGCGGATTGCGCAGCTCGTGGCCGAGCATGGCCAGGAACTGGTGGAGGTGGCGCTCCTGGTGCTCGAGCGTCTTGATGCGCCGGCGCTCGGTGAGGTCGCGCGTCACCTTGGCGAATCCGTAGTGACGGCCCTCGTCGTCATGCAATGCGGTGATCACCACGCTGGCCCAGAACCGGCTGCCGTCCTTGCGCAGGCGCCAGCCCACGTCTTCGAAGCGGCCGTCGCGCAGCGCCAACGCCAGCTCCTGCTCGGGCCACTTTTCGTCGAGCTTGTTCTGGGGATAGAAGATCGAGAAGTGGCGACCGATGATCTCCTCGGCGGTGTAGCCCTTGTTGAGCTGGGCGCCAAGATTCCAGCTGGCGATGTTGCCGGACGGGTCCAGCATGAAGATCGCATAGTCCCGCACGCCCTCCACCAGCAGCCTGAAGCGCTCCTCGCTTTGGCGGAGCAGTTCCTCGTGCTGCCGGCGGGCGCTGAAGTCCCGGGTGACCTTGGCAAAGCCGCGGTGGGTGCCGTCTTCATTGAACAGTGCGGTCAATACCACGTTGGCCCAGAACCGGCTGCCGTCCTTGCGCAGGCGCCAGCCCTCGTCCTCCACCCTGCCCGAGCGCAGGGCCTCTTCCAGCTTGGCGCGCGGCAGCCCGAGGCGAACCTGCTCCGGGGTGTAGAACATCTCGATGCTGCGGCCAATGGCTTCTTCGGGGGTGTAGCCCTTCAGCGCCTGTGCGCCAGCGTTCCAGCTGCGGATACGGCCGTCGGTATCGACCAGGAAGATCGCGTAGTCGCGTACCGCCTCGACCATGAGGCGGTAGTCGGCATCGGCGACCTCACGGGGCATGTCAGGCCCAGGGATCCTGCAGGACGATGTTGGCGTCGCGGTCGGGGCCGGTGCTGACCATGGCCAGCGGGCAGCCCGACAGCTCTTCCAGCGCGCGCAGGTAGGCGCGGGCGGCGGGCGGGAGCTTGTCCCATTCGGTGATGCCGTGGGTGCTCTCCTCCCAGCCCGGGAACTCCAGGTAGACCGGAACGCACTCATCCCAGCCCTGGGCATCCAGCGGGGCGTACTCGGTCTGCTTGCCGCGGTACTGGTAGCCGATGCACATCTTCAGCGTCGGCATGCCGTCGAGGATGTCGAGCTTGGTGATGCACAGGCCACTGATGCCGTTGATCGCCACGGCACGCTTGAGCGCGACGATGTCGATCCAACCGCAACGGCGCGGGCGGCCGGTGGTGGCGCCGTATTCCTGGCCCCGGTCGCGGATGCCCTGCCCGACTTCGTCGTGCAGCTCGGTCGGGAACGGGCCACCACCGACGCGGGTGGCATAGGCCTTGGCGATGCCGAGCACGTAGTCGATCGAATCCGCCCCAACACCGGTGCCGGCCAGCGCGCCGCCGACGGTGGTGTTGGAGCTGGTGACGTAGGGATAGGTGCCGTGGTCGATGTCGAGCAGCGAACCCTGCGCACCTTCGTACAGCACGCGCTTACCCTGCTTGCGCAGGTCGTGCAGGATGCCGGCGACGTCGGACTTCATCGGCTCGACGTAGTCGCCAAAGGCCAACGCTTCGTCCAGGGTCTGCTGGAAGTCGACCGGCTCGACCTTGAGGTACTGGGTCAGCACGAAGTTGTGGTAATCCAGCGCGGCGCGCAGCTTCTCGGCCAGTTGTTCGGGGTAGTGCAGGTCGGCGACGCGGATGCCACGGCGGGCCACCTTGTCCTCGTAGGCGGGGCCGATGCCGCGGCCGGTGGTGCCGATGGCCTTGCCCCCGGCGGCCTTCTCGCGCGCCTGGTCCAGGGCGATGTGGTACGGCATGATCAGCGGCGTGGCCGGGCTGATCTTCAGGCGCGAGCGCACTTCCACGCCGTTGCCTTCCAGCTCGGCGATCTCCTTCTGCAGGGCGCCCGGGTGCAGCACCACGCCGTTGCCGATCAGGCACAGCGCGCCCTCGCGGAGGATGCCGGACGGAATCAGGTGCAGCACGGTCTTCTTGCCGGCGATCACCAGCGTGTGGCCGGCGTTGTGGCCGCCCTGGAAGCGGACCACCGCGCCGATGTCCTGCGTCAGCAGGTCGACGATCTTGCCCTTGCCTTCATCGCCCCACTGGGCACCGAGAACGACGACTGACTGACCCATTGCACTTGCTCCTGAGGCATTTTGGGGCCGGTTTGTGGCCGGCCGGGCGGAGAGGCTCCGCACACAGAAAAAGCCGGAAGGGCGAGGGCCCCTGCCGGCTTTTGTGCATTATCCGGGTTTCCAGCCCCCGCGGCCAGTACCCGTTACAGGAACTGCCGGGTCAGCCACAGGGCCAACACCCCCGCGCCGAGAATCACGCCGCCGAGCACCCGGAGCTCGCGATCTCCCAGCGCGCGCGCCTGGTCGATGGCGCGCCGCCAGCCTCCCGGCGCGACGAACAGGAACAGCCCTTCGAGCACGGCGGCCAGGCACAGGGCCGACAACAGCTCCGTCACCATGGCCGGCTCAGCGGTCGTCCTTCAGGTACTGGAGGAACTCGTCGTCCTCGTCCAGGACGATCACGCCCTGACCATCGTCGAATGACTTCCGGTAAGCCTCCAGGCTGCGCTGGAACGCGAAGAAGCCCGGGTCACGCCCCGCCGCCTCGGCATACAGTGCCGCGGCGCGGGCATCGCCCTCACCGCGCAGGCGCTGGGCATCACGCTCGGCCTCGGCGACGATCACCGCCTGCTCCTTGTCCGCCTGTGAGCGTACCGTCTGCGCCTGCTCGGCGCCCTCGGCGCGCAGTGCGCTGGCCACCTGGTGGCGCTGCGCGCTCATGCGACGGTAGACGTCCTGGATCACCTGGCTGTCGGTGGGCAGGTCGATCTGCTTGATGCGCAGGTCCACGATCGACATGCCGACGGTCGCGGCACCCCGGTTGATGGCCTCCAGCTGGCGGTCGATGATCTCGGAACGGTTGCCGGAAACGACCTCCTGCAGGGTGCGCGAGTTGATCTCGTTGCGCAGCGCATCCTTGATGATCGGAGCCAAGCGCTCGGAAGCCACGCTTTCGTCGCCACCGGTGGCCCGGTAGAACGCGCGGACGTCCTCGATCATGCCCACGGCGAAGAAGTCGACGCTGACGTCCTTGCGCTCGGAGGTCAGGTAGCGCTCGGGTTCGGCATCCAGCACCTGCAGGCGGCGGTCGAACACCAGCGCCGTCTCGACCAGCGGCACCTTGAAGTGCAGGCCCGGTTCGACGCCGGTACGGGCGACGCGGCCGAGGTTCAGCACCATCGCCACCTGCCCTTCGCGCACCACGTAGGTGGACCCCATCAGGGCCAGCAGGACGGCGACCGCGGTCGCGATCCAGAAGGGGTACTTCATCGGGTCACCTCATCGCGGCCGGTCGGACGGGCCGCCCGGTTGTCGCGGTTGGAAGCGGGAGCGGTGCCGGACGGGCTGGAGTTGACCTCCGGGCCCAGCAACTGCGGGGTCAGCATCGGCGGGGTGACATCGGATCCAGGACCGGTTGCCGAGCCACCACTGCCGCCCTGGCCGGACATCGGCACGTAGATCAGCTGGCGGGAATCGCCACCGACCACCTTGCGGTTGCCGGCCATCACCTGCTCCACGGTCTCCAGCCACAAACGCTTGCGCGTGACTTCGGGCGCATTCTGGTAGGCATCGACCAGCATCGAGAAGCGGTCGGCGTCACCCTCGGCACGCGAGACCACCGCGGCGTTGTAGCCCTCGGCGACGTTGCGGATGCGGGCGGCATGGCCGCGGGCCTCCGGTACTACCTGGGCGGCATAGGCTTCGGCCTCGCTGATCAGGCGGTCCTTGTCCTGCTGGGCGCTGTTGACGTCGTCGAAGGCCGGCTTCACTTCTTCCGGCGGACGCGCGTTGGGCAGGTTGAGCTCGGTCACGACCAGGCCTGTCCGGTACGCGTCCAGGGAGGCCTGCAGTTGCTCGCGCGCCGATACCGCCAGCGCGCCACGGGCACCCAGCACGGTATCCAGGGTCGAGCGGCCGACCTGCTCGCGCACGGTGCTCAGCACGGCCTGGCCGAGCATGGCGTCTGCGTCGCGCGTCCCGAACAGGTACTGCTGCGGCTCGCCAACGCGGTACTGCACGTTGATCTCCACGCGGACGATGTTCTCGTCGCTGGTCAGCACCGGCACGGTGGTGCTGAAGGTCTTGATCGCGGTGGCGTTGACCTTGGTCACCCGCTCCAGCGGCCAGGGCAGCTTGAGGTGCGGACCCGGCTGCAGGACACGTGCGTACTGGCCGAAGCGCAGCACCACGCCGCGCTCCTGCTCGGTCACCAGTACGAAGGTGTTGAACACGAGCCAGAGCGCCACCACCAGCAGGACCCAACGGCCGATGTTCGGACCGCCGCTGCCGCTGCCGCCAAACAGGCCGCGCAGCCGGTCGAGCACGTCTTCAAGGCCGCCATTGCCGGGGCGTCGCTGCCGCGGCGGGCGACCGTCGGGGCCGCCGGAGTTGCCGCTGCCAGGGGTATTCCAGGCCATGCCTGCTCCTACAAGGGTGGGTGACGCCTGTGCAGGCGATCGGTGATTCTAGGTCTGGGGGGCCGGTCGCCTCAAGCGAAGTGGTCGGCGTCGGGGTCGGGGTGCTGGTCGAGCAGGGGCTGCAGTGCGTCGCCATGGGGCTGGGCGTGCAGGCGCTGGGCATCGGCGCGGACCAGGTCGAGATCCATGGTCCAGCCGTCGTCGCTGGCGCTTTCGGCAACCACCGCGCCCAGTTCGTGCAGGCGGGCGCGCAGCCGGCCGGCATCGGGAGGCAGCGCCACGGTGCCTACCAGGTGCCGCAGGTCGAGCGCTTCGCCCAGGGCGGACCGGAGCAGGTCGAGCCCGCCGCCGTCGCGCGCCGACAGCCAGACCCTGGGGTGCCCCTCCGCCGGCGTGTCCACGCGCGGAACGGCCCCTTCCACCAGGTCGATCTTGTTGTAGGCCAGCACCTGCGGGATGTCGCCGGCTCCGATTTCCGCCAGCACCTCGTCCACCTGCCGCATGCGCTCGTCGCGCAGCGGATCGGCTGCATCGACGACGTGCAGCAGCAGGTCGGCCTCTCGCGCTTCGGACAGGGTCGACCGGAATGCGGCGACCAGCTCGTGTGGCAGGTCGCGTACGAAGCCCACGGTGTCGGCCAGCATCAGCCCGCCGCCCGGCAGGTCCATGCGCCGCACCGTGGGGTCCAGGGTGGCGAACAGCTGGTCGGCGGCGTAGGCCTCGGCGCCGGTCAGGATATTGAACAGCGTCGACTTGCCGGCGTTGGTATAGCCGACCAGCGCAACGCGCGGCATTTCGCTGCGTACCCGGGCCCTGCGCATCTGCGTGCGCTGGACCTCCACCTTGTCCAGGCGCTTCTGCAACTGCTCCAGCCGCTTCTGCAACAGGCGCCGATCGGTTTCCAGCTGGGTTTCACCCGGACCCCGGAGTCCGATCGAGCCGCCGCGCTGCCGCTCCAGGTGGGTCCAGCCACGGACCAGCCGCGTCGACATGTGGCGAAGCTGCGCCAGCTCGACCTGCAGCTTGCCTTCGTGGCTGCGGGCCCGCTGCGCGAAGATGTCCAGGATCAGGCCGGTGCGGTCCACCACGCGGCGCTCCAGGGCACGCTCGAGGTTGCGCTCCTGGCCCGGCGTGAGGGGATGATTGACCAGCACCAGGTCGGCACCGGTGGCGTCGGCCGCGGCCCTGACCTCTTCCAGTTTGCCGCTGCCGATCAGCATGGCGGCGTTGGGACGATCGATGCGTGCGGTCAGGGTCGCCACCACGCTGGCGCCGGCCGAACGCGCCAGCTCGGCGAACTCCTCGGCAAGCCCTTCGTCCGGCGGACCGCCGGCATGGGGCTGGATCAACAGCGCGTTTTCGCCCTTGCGGGAACGTTCAAACAAGGATGGCAGTCTCTGGAAACCGGATTGGCGTGGTCACCAGATGGATGCGGCCCGGGGAGAAAACAAGGCCCGGGACCGGGCAGGCGCACACGCGTCTACTCTTCCTCGCCGGCGCCATCGTCCTGCGCGTGGCCGGGACCTTCGCTGCCCTGGACATACCCGCCCCCCGGCCCGACGCGTACGTTCCGCGCCGGCACCACGGTGGAGATCGCGTGCTTGTAGACCATCTGGCTGACGGTGTTGCGCAGCAGGACCACGAACTGGTCGAACGATTCGATGGTGCCCTGCAGCTTGATGCCGTTGACCAGGTACACGGACACCGGCACTCGCTCGCGCCGCAGCGCGTTCAGGAAAGGATCCTGCAAAGATTGCCCCTTGGACATCGAACTCCCCCGGTTTTGATCTTCTAGTTATTGGGCGGCGCCCGCATGGGCGGGCCGCATCGTCGACAGTTGTCCCCACGGCGACGATGCGGCCGATGGTAGCGCAACTGGGCGCTGCGGTGCCGTCCGGAGCACTGCCAGGCGTGTGTACCCCACCGCGGGCTGTGACGGGGTCGGCGCTTTCAGCGGTCAGTGGCCGCCGGCGGCGCGGCAGGAGGCGCATTCAGGAACAGCGCCAGCGCTTTTTCCAGATCCGGACGCGCCGTCATCGGATCGAACCAACGCGCGTCCAGCTGGCTGCGCAGCCAG
>Ga0114898_1000382_pt1 | contig 35246 bp, 34 predicted proteins | sample Malvired_Geostar_FD_83496 | JGI IMG/M metagenome (GOLD analysis project Ga0114898, IMG submission 83496) | Marine viral communities from the Global Malaspina Expedition - Malaspina viral metaG DeepMed_Geostar | ecosystem: Environmental > Aquatic > Marine > Oceanic | place: Mediterranean Sea...
GGTTAAGTCGGCGATCCTGCTGGCCGGCCTGCCCGCGCCGGGCGAGACCATCGTCATAGAGCCGGAACCGACCCGCGATCATTCCGAGCGCATGCTGCGCCATTTCGGGGCAGCGGTGCGCGTCGAGGACCGCGCGGACGGCACCCGTGCGGTCACGCTGACCGGCCAGCCGGAGCTGGTGGCGGCCACGGTCAGGGTGCCGGGCGATCCGTCCTCGGCCGCCTTTCCGGCGGTGGCGGCGCTGCTTGTCCCTGGCTCCGAGGTGCGGATTGCCAATGTCGGCGCCAACCCGCTGCGATTCGGCCTGTTCGAGACGCTGCTGGAGATGGGCGCCGATATCGCGCTGGAGAACCGGCGCGAGGAAGCCGGCGAGCCGGTGGTCGATCTGCTGATCCGCGCCGGCGCGCTGAAGGGTGTTGTCGTGCCGCCGCGCCGCGCCCCCAGCATGATCGACGAATATCCGATCCTGGCGATGGCGGCGGCGTGCGCCGATGGCCCCACCGTGATGGAGGGGCTGGCCGAGCTGCGCGTGAAGGAAAGCGACCGGCTGGGCGCGGTGGCGCGCGGGCTGGCCGCCTGCGGCGTCGAGATCGAAGAAGGCCCGGACCGGCTGGTGGTGCACGGCAAGGGCCGTCCGCCGGCGGGTGGTGCCATGATCGCGGCCAATCTGGATCACCGTATTGCCATGGCCTTCGCCGTGCTGGGCATGGTCAGCGAGCAGCCGGTCTCGATCGACGATGGCGAGCCGATCGCCACCAGCTTTCCCGGCTTCGTGCCGATGATGAACGGGCTGGGCGCCGATATCGCGGACCAGCCACCCCAGCCGCCCAAGGCATCTGGCGCGCCGGCATGATCATCGCTGTTGACGGTCCCGCGGCGTCCGGTAAGGGCACCATCGCGCGCCGTATCGCCCGGGAACTGGATTTCGCCTATCTCGATACCGGGCTGCTCTATCGCGGTGTCGGCGTGGCGGTGCTGGATCGCGGCGAGAATCCGGAGGATGCCGGTGCGGCAACGCGCGCGGCGGAATCCTTCGATCCGGCGCTGATGGCTGATCCGCGGCTGCGCGGCGACGATGCCGCGGTGGCGGCCTCCAAGGTCGCCGCGATCCCGGGCGTGCGCGCCGCCATGCTGGACTTTCAGCGCGGCTTCGGGCGCACCCCGCCGGACGGCAAGAAGGGGGCGGTGCTGGACGGGCGCGACATCGGCACGGTGATCTTTCCCGATGCCGATGTGAAGCTGTTCGTCACCGCCGCCGTGGAAGTTCGCGCCGAGCGCCGGCATAAGGAGTTGCTTGAGCGCGGGAGTCCTTCTATATATGCGCGCGTTCTGCAGGAGATGCAGGAGAGGGACCAGCGCGACCGGTCACGGTCGACAGCCCCGATGGCAATTGCACCCGATGCGGTTGTCATCGACACCTCGGCGCTCGACGTCGAGGCGGCCTTCGAGGCGGCGATGGATCCGATCCGGAAAAAGCACGACCGGTAGAACCCCGTCCGTTGAGCGCCGGCCTGGCCGCCGGTGCAAGATACGGACACCCGCCCTGGGCCTCCGAGAGCGAGGCAGGGCGGTTGCCCGCCGGCACCATCCAGCGGCCCCGGAAATCCCAAACCCATCCGGGGGCGCCGCACGGCAGGGCACATGGAAGGAGACTATTCTTTATGGCCACACAGACCGCAACGGACACCTCGTCCGTCAAGGAAAGCTTTGCTGCACTGCTGGAGGAGTCGCTCGGCTCCGGTGACGGTCTCGAAGGGACCGTTGTCAAGGGCAGGGTGGTATCCATCGAGGGCGACTTCGCCCTCATCGATGTCGGCCTCAAGTCCGAAGGCCGCGTCCAGCTGAAGGAATTCGCCGCACCCGGCCAGAAGTCCGAAATTCAGCCGGGCGATACGGTCGAGGTCTATCTCGAGCGGATGGAAGACAAGAACGGCGAGGCGATGCTGAGCCGCGAGAAGGCCCGCCGGGAGGAATCCTGGGTCCTGCTCGAGAAGTCCTTCGAGGACAATCAGAAGGTCACCGGCGTGATCTTCGGTCGTGTGAAGGGCGGCTTCACGGTTGACCTGTCGGGGGCCGTGGCCTTCCTGCCGGGCAGCCAGGTCGATATCCGCCCGGTGCGCGACATCGGCCCGCTGATGGGCACGCCGCAGCCCTTCCAGATCCTGAAGATGGACCGTCGCCGCGGCAACATCGTCGTGTCGCGCCGCGCCGTGCTCGAGGAGAGCCGTGCGGAGGCCCGTTCGGAACTGGTCGCCTCCCTGAAGGAAGGCCAGGTGCTGAACGGTGTCGTGAAGAACATCACCGATTACGGCGCCTTCGTCGATCTGGGCGGCGTCGATGGTCTGCTGCACGTCACCGATATCGCGTGGCGCCGCATCAACCACCCGTCCGAGGCGCTGCAGATCGGCCAGACCGTCAAGGTCCAGGTCATCCGCTTCAACCCGGAAACCCAGCGTATCAGCCTTGGCATGAAGCAGCTTGAGGCCGATCCGTGGGAAGGCGTGGACGCCAAGTACCCGGTCTCGACCCGCTTCAGCGGCCGTGTCACCAACATCACCGACTACGGCGCCTTCGTGGAGCTGGAGCCGGGGATCGAGGGGCTGGTGCATGTCTCCGAGATGAGCTGGACCAAGAAGAACGTCCATCCGGGCAAGATCGTCTCCACCTCGCAGGAAGTGGAAGTGGTTGTGCTGGACGTCGATCCGGTCAAGCGCCGCATCTCGCTGGGCCTGAAGCAGACCCTGGCGAACCCGTGGGACGAGTTCGCGGCCAAGTTCCCGCCGCAGACCGAGGTCGAGGGCGAGGTCAAGAACATCACCGAATTCGGTGTGTTCATCGGCCTGCCGGGCGACATCGACGGCATGGTGCACTTCTCTGACCTTGATTGGCAGCGCCCCGGCGAAGAGGCCGTCAAGGACTACAAGAAGGGCGACATCGTGAAGGCCAAGGTGCTGGAAGTCGATGTCGAGAAGGAGCGTATCTCGCTGGGCATCAAGCAGCTCACCGAGGACACCTTCCCGAAGGGGACGGCGACGGCTGCCGCTGCCACCGGCGGTGCCGCTAGCGGTGGCGTGCGCAAGGGCTCGGTCGTGACCGCGACCGTGACCAAGGTCGAGGATAACGGCATCGAGGTCGAGGTGAGCGGGGCCATCGGCTTCATTCGCCGCGCCGACCTGTCGCGCGACCGTTCCGAGCAGCGCCCCGACCGTTTCGCCGTCGGCGAGAAGGTCGATGCCAAGATCACCAACGTCGATGCCAAGTCCCGGCGGATGACGCTGTCGATCAAGGCGCGCGAGATCGACGAGGACAAGCAGGTGATGGCGGAATTCGGCTCGTCCGATTCCGGCGCCAGCCTGGGCGATATCCTCGGCCCGGCACTCGCACGCGGCGGCGAGGCGGAAGACAAGAAGTAAGTCTTTCCCTAGGCTGCAAGCGATCAGGAACGCCCGGGCCCTTGTGCCCGGGCGTTTCCGCTTGTGGATACCTTCGAAAAATCCTTTGATCCGAACGGTTTACTTGACGCGCTCTGGCTAATCTGCCACCGTGCGTGAAGGAAAACGGCGGAAATGCGCCTAAAATACCGATGATGACGGCGCTACAGGCGGCGATATCGCGGGGGGCAAGACGGAAAAACGGCTGACAGGGGACGCTGCGATGACCAAATCGGAACTGATCGCGCGGTTAGCGGAGCAGAACCCGCATCTCTACCAGCGGGATGTCGAGCGTATCGTCTCGACCATCTTCGACGAGATCACCGCTGCCCTGGCACGCGGCGACCGGGTTGAGCTTCGGGGTTTCGGGGCTTTTTCTGTGAAGAAGCGCGATGCGCGGGTCGGGCGTAACCCGCGGACCGGCGATGCGGTGAAGGTGGATGCCAAGCATATCCCCTTCTTCAAGACCGGCAAGCAGCTGCGCGAGCGCCTGAACGCCGACTGAACGCCGGCCAGACAGCCCCCGCCTGATAGGGCAGGCCGGCTGACGGGCGCGCGCCCTTTTAGGCCTTCTTCGGTTTCCTGGCGTAATAATGCAGCAGTTTCTCGCGCTGCGATGGCGGCATGATCAGCCACCTGGCGGCAAGCCCGCCCGAATCGATTCGCGTCACCAGCACCATGCCATTCAGCCGGATCGTCCCGTCCGGCGCCTGGATGTCACGGATCACCGCTTCCACCCGCGCCCTTTGATTGGGGATGAGCCCGCCGCGATAGGGGTGGATCAGCAGACCCTCCGGCGACCAGTCATGCAGCGGATAGTCGCGCCCGTCGATCCGGACATAGGCATCGCCTTTCGGGTGCAGCCGGATATGGCGGCGGCGTTCTTTCAGTCGTGGGAGCATGGTGTTCTTCATGATGTTTGCAGCTCGTTGCGGCAGTCTTCTGGCCGCAGATTGGGCGCAGCATGATGAATAAACGGTTAATGCGCATAAAATACCATCTATTTTGACGGGGCGACTTGTCGCACCGCCTTACAAATATGCCCATTCCGTGAAGGGTTGTTGGCGCTGGGGCGCTGTGCTAGGGGAACGCCATGCTGAATAAGATCAAAGAGATTTTCGCGCCGAAGGCGGGAAATGTGAAGGATGCCCCCGTGCGGGATCGCCTGCATCTGGCCGCCGCGGCACTGCTGGTCGAGGCGGCCGCCACCGACGCGCAATATGGCGCGCCGCAGCGGGAGGTCGTCGAGCGGCTGTGCCGGGAGCAGTTTGCGCTGGATGCCGACGAGGCGGCGGAACTTGTGCGCGACGCCGAGGCGGAAATCGAGGGCACGAACGAGCTCTATGGGTTTACCCGCATCGTGCGCGAGGCGATGCCGCCGGAGGAACGGGTGGCCATCATCGAGATGCTGTGGGAGGTCGTCTATGCCGATGGCACCCTGCACGAATATGAGGCCAGCCTGTTGCGGCGCGTCTGCGGCCTGATCTATGTGACCGATCAGGATAGCGGCACAGCACGCAAGCGTGTGCTGGAGAAAATGGGGCTTTAGGGGCTGGGCCGTGCCGGGCGTCTTGTCGTCCGCCGGCTCGCTATTCTCGTTATGTTGGTAGGCTGGAGCGGACGATGACCTACGTGGTGACCGAGGCATGCATCAAGTGCAAATACATGGATTGCGTGGAGGTCTGTCCGGTGGACTGCTTCTACGAGGGCGAGACCATGCTGGTCATCCATCCGGACGAGTGCATCGATTGCGGGGTGTGCGAGCCGGAATGCCCGCCTGAGGCCATCATCCCGGATACCGAGGGCGAGGCCGACCGTTGGGTCGAGGTCAATCGCGACTTTGCGGAGAAATGGCCAAACATCACCCGCAAGGGCGAACCGCCGGCCGACGCAGACGAATATCGCGGCATGCCGGGAAAATTTGAGAAATTCTTTTCCGATAAGCCGGGCAAGGGCTGAGTCTTAGCCTCAGCCCGAATCTATTTGATTCTGTTCGGATTCTTGTTCACGCGCCGCGCCGGCGCGGGCCTTCGCGTGCATGATGTCCTGCTGATGCATGGGCGGAATGCGTGAGGAAGCTACCCTTATAAACCAAATTATGTTACGTTTTGTTGGTGGTGAGGGGTGTTTCGCCTGTCACGCTGCCGATTTCCCATATTCGGCCCTTAAGGGCTGCGCGGGTCGCGCCATTCCCGGATGGCGACAGGGCGGCGTCTTCTGTTTTCGGCGAACGGCTAAGAAAGGTCAGTTGGCTACAATGTCAAAAAAGATCGAGTTCTCAACCGGCGAGTTCGTGGTGTATCCGTCGCATGGCGTGGGCCAGATTGTCGGTCGTGAGACCCAGACGATCGCCGGCCACGAATTGCAGGTTTTCGTCATCGATTTCGAGAAGGATCGGATGACTCTGCGCGTGCCGGTGGCAAAGGCCGGTACGTCGGGCCTGCGGCCGCTCAGCAGCAAGAAGCAGATGCAGACCGCGCTGGCCAAGCTGAAGGGCCGCAGCCGCGCGCGCCGCACCATGTGGAGCCGCCGCGCCCAGGAATATGAGGCCAAGATCAATTCCGGCGATCCGGCCTCCATTGCCGAAGTGGTGCGCGATCTGCATCGCAACGCCTCGCAGCCGGACCAGTCCTACAGCGAGCGGCAGATGTATCAGGCGGCGCTTGACCGTCTGGCGCGGGAGTTCGCCGCGATCGAGAGCATCGACCCGGAAGCGGCGGCGCAGCGTCTCGAAGAGATGATGAGCGCGGCCTGACCGTAAGTGACGGCAAAAAAACAGAGGTGCCCGGCGGAGCTGTTCGCCGCGGCGCCTCTTTTCTTTTCAGCGGTTCTGCGGCACCGTCTCGGGCGATGGAACAAAGCACCTGCCAGGACGATTTCAATAGAGCATGAGTGATCGCGACAAGTTTGCCGTACTCCGCGGAGGCGGGCGGGTCTGGGCTGTAGGCGCCATTCATGGCGATGCCGAGCGGCTGTCGCGCCTGCATGATGCGCTGGCGGCCCGGCTGGAAGATCGCGACTGCCTGGTCTATCTCGGCAATTTCCTGGGCCGCGGCACACGGATCGTGGAAACCATCGACGAGTTGCTGCGCTTCCGCATTGCCTTTCTCGCCCGGCCCTACGGTTTTATCGAGGATATCGCCTTCCTGCGCGGCAATCAGGAGGAGATGTGGGACAAGCTGCTGCAGCTGCAATTTGCCCCCAACCCGCCCGAGGTTCTGGCCTGGATGCTGCGCCAGGGGCTACAGGGCACCATGACGGCCTATAGCAGCACCGCCGAGGAAGCGCTCGGCATCGCCCGCCAGGGCGCGGTGGCGATCTCGCGCTGGACCGGGCAGCTCAGGGCCGGCATGCAGTCCCATCCCGGCCATATGCAGCTGCTGCACAGCCTGAAGCGCGCGGCCTACACGGATGATGGCGGCCTGCTGTTCGTGAATGCCGGTATCGACCCCGAACGGCCGCTGACCGCGCAGAGCGACAGTTTCTGGTGGGGCGGCGGCAGTTTCGGGCGGATATCCGCCCCCTATGCCGGTTTCGCCAAGGTGATCCGTGGCTTCGATCCCTCGCATGGCGGCGTTGCCGACACCCCCTACACGGCCACCATCGATGCCGGATGCGGCTATGAGGGCGGGCTGGTCGCGGCCTGCTTTGCCCCCGATGGCAGCGTGCTGGACTGGATCGAAAGCTGATCCGCAGGGGTTTTCTCCAGATAACGACCTTACACGTCACAGTGAATGATTGGCCGTTCACCGGCCTGTGATCCATCCCTTTGGTCATTGCGTACTAAGCTATGACAACACGCCAGGAATGGTGGCACCCGATACCCATCGGGCTCAAGCCGCCCCGGCATCGTCAAGGGATGGTTATGCAATGGCCTATATCGACGACCCGGATACCCAGCGCGCGAACCTGACCTTCATCCGCGCCTCGATGAAGGAACCGCTGCTGAGCCGTGAGCATGAGCATGATCTCGTGTGCCGCTGGCGCCTTGATAATGACGAGACCGCGCTGCATGAGCTGATCCGCTCTTACACGCGACTGGTCATTGGCACCGCCTCGAAATTCCGCAATTACGGCCTGCCGATGGGCGACCTCGTGCAGGAAGGCAATGTCGGGCTGATGCAGGCCGCTGCGCGTTTCGACCCGGAACGCGAGGTGCGCTTCTCGACCTATGCGATCTGGTGGATCCGCTCCGCCATCCAGGACTACATCCTGCGCAACTGGTCGATCGTGCGCACCGGCACCACGGCCGCCCAGAAATCGCTGTTCTTCAATCTGCGCCGGCTGCGCGCGCGCATCAACGATATCGGTTCGACCAGCATGACGCAGGAGGCGCGGGAAAAGGTCGCGCGCGAATTGCGGGTCAGCCTGCGCGAAGTCGAATCGATGGAGATGCGGCTGGGCAGCGCAGACCAGTCGCTGAACGCCACCATCGGCGAGGCCGGCGAAGATAGCTGGCAGGATTTCCTGTCCGACGAGCGGCCGAGCCCGGAACTTGCCGTCACCGGCCTGCGCGATGCCGCCAGCCGATCGCGCTGGCTGGCCGAGGCGCTGTCCGATCTGTCGCCGCGCGAGCGGGTCATCATCGAGCGCCGCCGGCTGGTCGATGAGGGCGCGACGCTGGAGGAGCTGGGCCGTGAGCTCGGCGTCTCCAAGGAGCGCATCCGCCAGCTCGAAAGCCGTGCGATGAACAAGCTGCGCGTCTCGATGATGCGCAACGTCTCCCAGTTCGATGAGCTGTTCGTCGAGGAATAATTTTCTCTCCCTCCCTCAGCCTCCCCCTACAGGGCGCCTTACCGGCGCCCTTCTTTTTTTGCTACGGCCCTGCCCGAAACAATCGCCGGGCCGGTTGCCGCATCTTCCGCTCGTTCCGATGACGAGAGGACGAAACCATGAGTGTTACCTGCTGTATTCGCTATGAAATCGATCCGTTCCAGCGCGATGCCTTCGCCGCCTATGCGCGCAACTGGCTGCGCATCATTCCGGCCTGCGGCGGCGACCTGCTGGGCTATTTCCTGCCGCATGAAGGCACGAATTACGAGGCGCTGGCGCTGATCTCCTTCCCCAGCCTCGCCGAGTACGAGGCCTACCGCGCGCGGCTGAAGACCGACCCGGACGGGGCTGCCAATTTCCGCATGGCGCAGGAAAAGCGCTTCATCCTGAAGGAGGAGCGGACCTTCCTGACGCCCGTGGTCCTGACGCCCGTGGCGCCATGATCGCGGTGATTTTCGAGGTCGAGCCGGCAACGGGCTGCCGGCAGGCCTATCTCGACATCGCCGCCGAGCTCAGGCCTCTGCTCGACGGCATCGACGGGTTCCTCTCCATCGAGCGTTTCGAGAGCCTGACGCAGCCCGGCAAGATCCTGTCATTGTCCTTCTGGCGCGACGAGGACGCCATCGCCGACTGGCGCCGCCTCGAATCGCACCGCGCGGCGCAGACGCAAGGCCGGTCCGGACTGTTCGCGGATTACCGGCTGCGCGTCGCCGCCGTGGTGCGCGATTACGGCCTCAACCGCCGCGCCGAAACGCCGCCAGACCTGAAGGCGGCGCATGGCGGGTAAAGGGGGCGGCTAGAGGGCGTTACTCGGTGACGAGCTTCACCAGCGTGCCGGCCGGCGGCACCTGTCCGACCTGCAGGCCGTTCAGGGTGGCGAAGCGCTCGGCGGCCAGCGGCCCGGCCGGCATCTTTGCCGCGAGGCTGGTGGCCGTATCCCCGGCGCGGACCTTGTATGTCTTCAGCCTCTCGGGCTTCACCTTCGCCGCTTCGGCCGCACTTAGCTTGCGGAAGCTGTAGGTGGTCTCGCGCAGCCCCTGGGAAAGCTGGTTCGTCACCTGGACAGGCGTGATGAAGGCGAAGCGGTAGAAACTGCCATCGCCGCCAGCAATCGCCACCAGCCGCACATCGATCGCGCGATTGTTGCTGCTGGCACGTGCGGAACCGGTGGCGGCGGGCAGTCCGTTCACCGTGATCGCCTCTATGTTGGTCAGGCGCAGATTGCCGGCCCAGGCGCGCAGGTAATCGCTGGCGCTGGGATCGCCCTGTGCCTTGCCGATGTCGAAGCTGATGACCGCATTGTTGGGGCCGGCGGCCTGCACCTTGGTCTGGCCGTTCACCAGGGTGAAACCGTTCGGCACGGTGAAGCGGAAGCGCAGGGCCGGGTGGATGAAGTCCTGGCCGCGTACGAGACCCTGTTCCGGATTGTCGCCATAGAGCATGCCGTTCAGGCGCTGGAGATATTCGTCGCGGGCAATGCGGGGATTGGCGACCGCGGCGACATTCGCCGCCTGCCGGGCGGCCTCGACCCGGTCCAGCGTGCGCGGATGCGTCGCCATGATGTTGGTCTGATCGACGGTGTCGGGCGATTTCCCCGCAAGCTGCGCCTGCAGCCGGGAATGGCGGTCCAGCTTGGCCAGGAAGCTGGCCATCGCGTCGGGCGCGTAGCCGGCGCGGGTCAGGTAGCGCACGCCCAGCGTATCAGCCTCGAATTCCTGGCTGCGCGAATAGCTTTGCAGATAGGCCTGTGCGCCATAGCCGGCGACGTTCGCCAGTTCGTTCGACTTGGTCAGCACGCCGAGCAGCGCCACGCCCAGATTGGCAACCACACTCTGGCTGTAGCGCTCGGCGGAATGCCGTGCGGTGACGTGGCCGATCTCATGCGCCACGACGCCGGCAAGCTCCGCCTCGTTTTCTGCCAGCGCCATAAGGCCGCGCGTCACATAGACATAGCCGCCGGGCAGGGCGAAGGCGTTGACGATCGGCGAATCCAGCACGGTGAAGGTGAAATTCAGATCGGCCATCTCCGACTGCGCGGCCAGCCGCCCGCCCAGCTCCGAGACGTAGGCGGCGATGTTGCGCTCGTCATAGGTGCCGCCGAACTGCTCGGTGATCTTGGGATGCTGTTCCTGTCCGACCTGGCGTTCCTGCTGCGGCGACATCAGGGCGGCGAACTGCTCCTCCCCGGTCGCCGGATTGGTCGTGCAGGCCGGCAGCAGCGCGGCTGCGCCCAGCAGGCCAAGGGCGGCCAGCAGGCGAAGCGGACGGCTCATGGTTCGTTGCGGCATCATCTTTCCAGTACCTCGATCTGTTCCGGATGCGTGGCCTCTATCATCGGGCCGTTCCATTCCTTCAGCCAGCCCCGGACCCGGATGGTCCGTCCTGCGAGCGTCAGCGGGTCGACATTCATTTCCTGGAACAGGCGTCCGGCGCGCCGTTCGATGGTTATTGTGAAATCAGACCTGAAATCCGCGGCGAAATTAAGGTAGATGCGCGGACCCTTGCGTTCGGCCTTCAGGACTGTGCCCTCGATCAGCTGGAAGCTGTCGATATGGCTGCCGGCCTCGCGGTGGTCGAGGATGCGGTAATAGGGATGCGCCCAGATGCCGCGCCGCGCCGCGCGGGCCTCGCTTTCCAGCGCCAGCATGTCGGCCACCGCCGCGCGGTTGTCGGGGAAGGAATAGACCCTGGCCATGCCAAGGCGCAGCATTTCCCCCTGCACCCACAGATCGTCGCCGGTGCGGAACAGATGTGCCAGCAGCCTTTCGTGCCGGTCCTGCCGTGCGCCGCCATAGGCCAGCATCAGCTCCCGGCCGAGGGCGATATCGGCCAGCGCCTGTTTCGATTCCTCGGCCAGCGGCCAGCTTCGGAAGTTACGCCGTCCCAGCGGCAGCTTCGGTGCCTGCAGTCCGACCAGCCTGACTTCGCGTCCATTTTCCAGCACCAGCGTATCGCCATCGACGATCTCGGCGGCGCGGGCCACCTCGTCGCGCACCAGCGCGTCCGACCGGGCAAGGGAGGCCGGCAGACTCAGGATGGCGATCAGCAGCAGCGTGGACAGGCGCAAGAGCATGATCCTTACTTAGCAGGGAACGGCCGACTCGCAACGTCATTGACGCGGGCGGCCCGGCACCGTTCCATATCATTCAGGAGAAACCGTTCACGTCCGGCATAGAGGAGAAGCCGCCATGCCGCCTGAAGACGCCCTGCCGCTCTATCCCGAGATCGAGCCCTTCGAGACCGGCATGATGTCCGTGGGCAGCGATCACACGCTCTATTGGGAACAGTCGGGCAATCCGGACGGGGTTCCGGTGGTTTTCCTGCATGGCGGGCCGGGGTCGGGCGCCACGCCGATGCACCGCCGTTTCTTCGATCCCGAAACCTATCGGATCGTGGTGTTCGACCAGCGCGGGTCTGGCCGCTCCACGCCGCTGGGCAGCCTGACCGACAACACCACCGCGCATCTGATCGCCGATATGGAGGCGCTGCGCCGGCATCTCGGCATCGCCCGCTGGCTGGTGTTCGGCGGCTCCTGGGGTTCGACCCTGGCGCTCGCCTATGGTGTCGCGCATCCGGCCTCCTGTCTGGGCTTCGTGCTGCGCGGCATCTTCCTGGGAAGGCGCGCGGAGATCGACTGGTTCCTGAACGGCATCCGCACCGTGTTTCCGGAGAACTGGCGGAAATTCGCGGAATATCTGCCGGAGGAGGAGCGCGGCAATCTGCTCGCCGGCTATTACCGCCGGCTGGTCGATCCGGACCCGGCCATCCACATGCCGGCAGCCAGAAGCTGGAGCACCTATGAAGGCAGCTGCTCCACCCTGCTGCCCAACGCGCATCTGGTTGGCAGCTTCGCGGAAGAGCGCCACGCGCTCGGCATGGCGCGGATCGAGGCGCATTATTTCCGCCATGACTGCTTCATCGATGGCGAGGTGCTGCTGCGCCGGGTGGAGCTGATCCGGCAGCTTCCGGCGGTCATCGTGCAGGGGCGCTATGACATGGTCTGCCCCATCGTCACCGCCGATGCGCTGGCGCAGGCCTGGCCGGAGGCGGAGTATCGCGTCATCCCCGATGCTGGCCATTCGGCGATGGAGCCGGGCATTGCCAAGGCGCTGGTCGAGGCGACGCGCGGCATGCTGGAAAAGCTGTCGGCTGTGGAGGGATAGGAAAGCCGCGCTTGCACGCCGCCGCTCAACCCGTATGATCGGCGCGGGGTCTGTTCCAAGGAGGGGATATCGTGAGCAGCAAGAACGGGTTGCGGTCGCTGGCCTTTGGCGTGGCGGCGTGCGCCGCACTGGCTTTTTCCGGTCAGGCAAAGGCAGAGGAGCCGGCTTTCCTGGCGATCTCCGGCGGCGCCTACGATGTGAATGACAGCTTCACCGCCGGCGAGTTCCGCGCCGAATACCGCTTCGCCGAAAAGCACAAGCTCTGGGTCTTCACGCCGTTCATCGGCGTCATGGGCACGACCGATTCCGCCGTCTATGGCTATGCCGGCATCGGCATGGACATCTTTTTCGGCCGGCGTGTCGTGCTGACCCCGAACTTCGCGGTTGGCGCCTATCATGACGGCGACGGCAAGGATCTGGGTCATGCGGTCGAGTTCCGCTCCGGCCTGGAACTGGCCTATCGGTTCGACAACCGCTCGCGCCTCGGCATTGCCGTGCACCATATCTCCAATGCCAGCCTGGGCGACAGCAACCCCGGCACGGAATCGGTGGTGCTGACCTACGCCATTCCGACCGACATGCTGCTGGGCCGCTAACGCCGCTACAGCTCCCAGCGTTGCCGCCAGGCCTGCAGCATCAGCACCGCCCACAGCTTGCTGCCATGGTCGCGCGTGCCTGCCAGATGTTCGTGCCAGGCGGCGCGGATCGGACGCGATTCCAGCAGCCCGTCCGCCGATAAGGATTCTGCGCCCAGCAGGCTTTCCGCCCAGTCGCGCAACGGGCCGCGCAGCCAGCCATCCAGCGGCACGGAGAATCCGGCCTTCGGGCGTTCGAACAGCGCGCGCGGGACGTGCCGTTCCAGCACGTGCCGCAGCGGCCATTTGCTGCGGCCCTCGCGGTGCAGCAGGGATTTCGGCAGCCGCCAGGCGAGTTCCGCCACCCGGTGGTCGAGCAGCGGCACCCTGACTTCCAGCCCGCAGCCCATGCTGGCGCGGTCCACCTTGGCCAGCACATCGTCGGTCAGGTAGGTCAGCGCATCCATCAGCCGGGCACGGTGGAACGGATCGGCGATGCCCGCCGCGGCACCCAGCTCCTCCGCCGCCGTGCCACGCCGCACCGCCCCCGGCACCAGCCCTTCCGCCGCCGGCCAGTGGGTGATCAGGCGGCGATACATATCGTCCGGCCCGTCCAGCGGCAGCACCGAGGCCAGCTTGCCGACCTTGTCGCCCAGCATCGGCGGGCGGTAGCGGTCCGGCAGTGCGCCGGCCAGCTTTGACCAGGCGCCCGAGGACGGCATCTTCAGCAGCGCCGAGGCCACCTGCCGCATCGGGCGCGGTACGGAAGATACCCGGTCCCACACCGCCTCGCCGATGCGGTGCCGGTGATAGCCGCCAAACAGCTCGTCGCCGCCATCGCCGCTCAAGGCCACCGTTACCTGCTGCCGGGCGAGGCGGGAGACCAGCAGCGTCGGAATCTGCGAGGCGTCGGCGAAGGGTTCGTCATAGAGCTCCGGCAATTCCGGCACGGTGTTGCGGGCGTCGCTTTCCGTCAGATAGAGCTGCGTATGGTCGGTACCGAGATGGCGGGCGATGGCGCCGGCCAGCGGTGCCTCGTCCAGGTCGCTGTCCTGGAAGCCAATGGTGAAGCTGCGCACCGGCCGGTCGCTGGCCTGTTGCATCAGCGCCGTAACCACCGCCGAATCGATGCCGCCCGACAGCAGCACGCCGAGCGGCACGTCGGCCACCATGCGCCGCGTCACCGCATCGCGCAGCAGCGGTTCCAGGAGCGCCAGCGCGGCATCTGCATCCTCGGGCAGCGGATCGGCGAGGCCGGCCAGGGCCACATCGCGGAGATCCCAGTAGCGGGTGAGGTGCGGTGCCCCGTCCTGGCCGATCTCCAGCAGGCAGCCGGGCGGCAGCTTCCCGATGCGCCGGTAGATGCTGTGCGGGGCGGGCACATAGGCATGGCGCAGATAGGCCGCCACGCTGTCCCGGTCGATCTCGCGGGTCCAGTGCGGGCAGGCGGCCAGCGCCTTCAGCTCGGAGCCGAACAGCACCAGCCCGTCGCTCTTGCCCCAGTAGAGCGGCTTCACGCCCATGCGGTCACGGCCGAGCGTCAGACGGCGCCCCGATCGGTCCCAGACCGCGAAGGCGAACATGCCGATCAGCCGCGTCACCGTGGCGGCGATGCCCCAGCGGGCAAAGCCTTCCAGCATCACCTCCGCGTCGCAATCGCCCCGGAAGGCCACACCGTCTTCTTCCAGCTCCCGGCGCAACTCCCGGTAATTGTAGATTTCGCCATTATAGGTCAGCACCAGCCGCCCGTCGGCGCTGACCATCGGCTCGTGCCCGGCGGGCGACAAATCGATGATGGCAAGCCGCCGGTGGCCAAGCGCGATACCCGCCGCTTCGTCCTGCCACAGCCCTTCATCGTCCGGCCCGCGCCGGGACAGCGCCGCTGTCATTGCAGCGATGCTGTCCGACATCAGATCGGGCGACAGCCGCCCTTCGAGGTCGAGCAGCCCGGCAATGCCGCACATCAGGCGGTCTCCCGCAGGATGCGTTCATAGAGATCGACCGTCTCGCGGCCGATAGCCACCTCCCCGAACAGCGCCTCGGCGCGCTGCCGGGCGGCGGCCCCTAGCGTTCGGCGCAGGGCGGCGTCTTTGGCGAGCTTCAGCAGCGCTTCGGCCATCGCGGCGGGATCGTTCGCCGGCACCAGCAGGCCGGCCTTGCCATCGGGGCCGACGACATCGCGGCAGCCCGGCACGTCGGTCGCGACCAGCGGCCGGGCGCAGGCCGCGGCCTCCAGCAGGCTCTTTGGCACGCCCTCGCCGCCGCGCGAGGCGAGCAGGCCGATATGCGCGCGCCGCCAGACCGTCCGCACATCCGCGACCGGCCCCAGCCACTCGATGCCCGGCTCATCCGCCCAGCGGCGCAAGCTCGCCTCATCGAAGGAGGCCGGGTTGGCCGCGTCCGGCGCGCCCGCCAGCAGCAGGCGGATATCCTGGCCGCCGCGCTGCAACCGCCGCACCGCCTCGACCGCCGTATCGATGCCCTTGATCTTCAGCATGCGGGAGACCAGCGCCACGGTGACCGGCCCGGCCGGTTCCGGCAGGGCCGCGAAATGAGTGAGATCGATGCCCGAACCGCGGATCAGGACGGTGCGGTTAGCCTCGGTGAGGCGCAGCTTCAGCGCCAGCGCGCGGTCATCCTCATTCTGCAGCAGCGTCCAGGCATTGCGGCGGTTGGTGAGCGGCGGCAGCAGGGCGCGAACGCCAGCGCGGATCAGCGTTGCCTTTGCCGTTGCCGTGCCGCCCAGATAGCCGAAGCCGGTGACCGCGTTCACGCTGGCGCGCACACCGGCCAGCCGGGCGGCCAGCGCGCCGGGGGCGATGGATTTCAGCGCCACATGATGCACGATGTCGGGCCGTTCCCGCCGGTACAGCTTCGTCAGCACCCGGACCGTCGCCAGCTGGTGGGCGATGCCGCCCTCGCGGCTCCAGGGCAGCGGGATCAGGCGGAAGCCCTCCTGCTCGATGCGCTTGCCATGGGCGTTCACGCGGGTCGCCACCAGCACCTCGAAGCCGGCATCGCGTGCGGCGCGCGCCTGCGGCAGGCGGTGCGACCAGAAATACCAGTCCTCGGTAACCAGAAACAAAAGCCGGCGGGTCAAGGGAACCGTCCTTCCATATCCATTGCCGTGCTTACGCGCTGCGCCGTCCCTTTGTAAAGCGTGCCGGCGTCTTGACGGGCCGCGGCGGCACTGGTCTAGTCCCCGGAACCTCCCCGTCCGCCGGAGCCGGATGCGCCCGTGACGACGCCCAGCCGCTTTTCGCCCGATGCCTGCCTGACCTGGAACCTGCGCCTGCTCGGGCTGTGGATACTGGCGATGGGCGCGCTTCTGCCCTGGGCGCCGCGCGCCCTGCAGATCGGCCTGTTCGCGGTGGCGCTGCTGACAATCGTCCTGCACTGGGCAGGCCAAGGGCGGTTTCCCTGGCCGCGCTATCGGCTGGCGCTGCCGATGGCGCTGTTCTTCGCCTATGCCTGCCTGACCGCGGTATGGAGCGTGAACCGCGCGGATGCCCCGGCCCAGGCGGGCCAGTTCCTGCTGGTCTATGGCGTTGCGCTGCCTTTCTTCGCGGCACTTCTGGCGATGCCGGGGGCGGCAGTGCGCCCGGCGGCGAAGGCGGTGCTGGCTGGCCTTGCGCTGGGTGTCGGGCTGTTTCTTGTCGAGCTGTTGCTCGACCAGCCGATCTACCGGCTGACACGCGGCATGGATTTCACGGAGGTGATCGGCGCGAATGCGATCAACCGCCCGGCGGCGGTCTCCGCGCTGCTGGTCTGGCCGCTGGCCTATGGTGTCTGGCGGCTTGGCTGGCGCAAGTTGGCATTGGCGCTGCCGGTGCTGTTCGCCGTGGCGGTGGCCTTCTCCTCCAGCCAGTCGGCGCTGGCCGGCATGCTGACCGGACTGCTGTTCTGGCCGCTGGCCGCGATCTCCTTGCGCGCCGCGCGGCGGCTGTTGCGGGTTGCGGTGGCGGTGGCCTTCCTCGCCATGCCCTTCCTGGCGCAGGCGCTGCAGGCGTCGGGTCTGGCCGATGCGCCGTGGCTGCCCTTCTCGATGGGGCACCGGGTGCTGATCTGGAACCATGTCGCCGGCCTGGCGCTGGAGCGGCCCTTGTTCGGCTGGGGGCTGGACGCCTCGCGCGTGCTCAGCGATTTCGCCACCGTGCCGGAGGGCACCTTGCGGGGCGTGATCGAGCTGCTGCCGCTGCACCCGCATAATGCGCCCTTGCAGATCTGGCTGGAACTGGGCGGCATCGGCGCGCTGCTGGCGCTGGCGATGGCCTGGGTGCTGCTGCGCGCCATCGGCAAGCTTGACCGGGCGGCGCAGCTGTTCGCCTATCCGCTGTTTGCCTGCGGCCTGTTCATGAGCGGCACCGCCTATGGCGCCTGGCAGACCTGGTGGATGAGCGGGTTTCTGACCGCAGCGGCGGCCTTCGTGATCCTGTGGCGCGGAGCGTCGGATGAGCGTTGACCGGGAGCCGCTGGTAGAAGTGGTGCTGTCCAGCTATGACGGTGCGGCCTGGCTGGACGCGCAGATATCCAGCATCCTCGGCCAGACCCATGGTGCGCTGCGGCTGAGCGTGCGCGACGATGGGTCGCGCGATGGCACACCGGATGTGCTGGCGGCCTGGGCGGCGCGGGAGCCGCGGTTTTCGTTCCGGCTTGGCAGCCGCAATCTTGGCCCCAGCGGCAGCTTCTTCCGGCTGCTGGACGGGGTGGGGAAGGATGCCGCCTTCGCCGCCTTCGCCGATCAGGACGATGTGTGGGAGGCGGACAAGATCGCCCGTGCGGTCGCGGCGCTGTCGGCCCTGCCCGAGGGGATGCCCGGCCTGTATTGCGCGCGTGTCGTCATCGTCGATGAAGACTTGCAGCGGCGCGGCCTGTCGCCCCTGCCCGGACGCGGCCCCAGCCTGGCCAACGCGCTGATCGAGAACATTGCCATCGGCTGCACGTCGGTGCTGAACCGCGCGGCGCTCGACCTGCTGCGCGCCGAATGGCCGGCCCAGCCAGCCAAGCATGACTGGTGGGCCTATCAGGTGATTTCCGCATTGGGCCAGGTGATCTACGACCCACGCCCGGCGCTGAAATACCGCCAGCATGGCGGCAACATGACGGGGGCGGGATATACGCCGCTCGACCGCTTCCTCGGCAAGGTCGGGCGCCAGCTGAATGGCGAGCAGTCGGCGCTGCGCCGGCATCAGGCCCGCGAGTTGCTGCGGTTGTTCGGCGACCGGCTGGCGGCGTCGGACAGGGTGCTGGTCGAGGATTTCCTGGACAGCACGCACGGACTGACGGACCGGCTGCGCTATGGGCTCTGCGGCGACGTGCATCGCCAGCACTGGCTGGATAATCTGGCCTACAGGCTGCTGTATGTGATCCGAGGCGTTTAAGCCGGCTATAGGCCGGCGAGATCCAGCAACGCCGCTTCCACGCGCTCGACCGGCAGGTCCTTCAGGTCCGGTTCGCGCAGGATGGTGACTTTCGGGCCGCGCTGGCCGCTCTGCGTCGGGGTGGAGGCGTGGGAATAGAGCACGACCGACGGGCACCCCGCCACCGCCAGCAGATGCATCGGCCCGGTATCGTTGCCAACCGCCCCAGCGGCTTCGCGGGCGATGCCGCCCAGTTCGAACAGGCTGGTTTTATCGGTGAGGTCGATGGCCTGCGGGCAGGCGGCGGCGATGGCGGCTGTGGTCTCCGCCTCCGATTTCGTGCCGACCAGCACCGGCGTGATGCCGCGCGCAGCCAGCCGGTTGGCGAGGTCGGCATAGTGGGTTTCCGGCCAGCGTTTTTCCGGCCGGTGCGGGGCGCAGCCAGGGGCCAGCAGCACATAGCGGTCAGGCAGGGCGAAGCGCGAGATATCCGCCGATATCCAGCCGGCATCCGGCGGCGGCACGTGCGTGATGCCCATGGTCGCCAGCTGCATCGCATAGCGGTCGGTGCCGTGGGTCGCGTTGCGGGCCGGATTCGGGTCGGGGTCGGAACAGCCCCAGGCGGTGCCGGACCAGCGCGGCGGGAAGGGCCGCAGCAGCTGGAAATAGAGGCCGGTACGGTCGGAGCTTTGCAGGTCATAGACCAGATCGAAGCGGCCGCCTTTGATCTGCCGGCGGATGGCGAGGAGCGCGCGCAGCCCCTTTTCGCGCGGGTCGGTCCAGACTTCGTCGAACCAGCCGCTGGCCCGGGCCAGCGGTGCCAGCGATGGGATGGTCTGCAGCACCAGATGATCGCCTTCATGGTGCCGCCGCAGCGCTTGGAAGGCGCCCAGCGCCATGATGAAATCGCCGAACGCGCCATGCTTGATGACGAGGATGCGGCGCGCTCTGGATGGTGTGTCGGTGCGGTCGGACATGCCTGCCGGATATACCGGGCCGAGACCGATAAGGGAAGGGCGGTTGCGGGCAGGAAGGCGAGGCACTAGGATGCGCCGCCTTTCGATGGAGGATGAAGCATGACGATCCAGGTTCCGGTGTCCTGGGGCGAGCTGATCGACAAGATCGCGATCCTGGAAATCAAGTCCGAGCGCATTTCCGATGCGGCGAAGCTGGTGAATGTGCGCACCGAACTGACGGCGCTGGCCGGCGTGCGCGACGCCAATCTGCCGTCCGACCAGAAGGTGCTGGCCGATCTCGCCACCCTCACCGCCGACATCAAGAAAGTGAACGAGGCGCTGTGGGAGATCGAGGACGATATCCGCGACTGCGAACGCGACAAGGATTTCGGGCCGCGCTTCGTGGAACTGGCGCGTTCGGTCTACAAGACCAATGACAGGCGCGCGGCGCTGAAGCGCGACATCAACACGCTGCTGGGCTCGGAACTGGTCGAGGAAAAATCCTACCAGTCCTACGAGTAGGTGATTGGCGCGTAGGCAGTTGGCGCGCAGGCGGCGCGCAGTAAAAGCCTTTATCGCGACCGTGTTTGCTGGCAAAAAGGGCCGGACAAACGGTGCGTCCCCGTAGCTCATCAGGATAGAGCGACAGTTTCCTAAACTGTAGGCAGCAGGTTCGAGTCCTGCCGGGGACACCATTTCCTTTCCGTCATGCCCCGAGATCGGAGCGCGATGACCGACCGTCCCCTGCTCTATAACGCGGCCTTCGGCCCGCTGAACCTGGCGGCGGTGCGCAACGCGCCCTGCCAGATGTCGCTGGGCGAGCGGCTGTTCCTGTACAGCCTGGTCTATGCCGCGCGGCCCGCGCATTACTGCGAGATCGGCACGGCGCAGGGCGGTTCCGCGCTGATTGCCCAGTCGGCTTTGTTCGATGTCGGCAACCATGATGCCTGCATGTCGCTGATCGATATCGCGTTCGATCTCGACAAGCCGGCGCGGCAGATGCTGGAGCGCCGGGCCGGTTTTCACGAAGGTCCGTCCACTGAAATGCTGCCGAAGGTGGCGGCAGCGGCGCCTATCGATTTCCTGCTGATCGACGGCGACCACACCCATGATGGCGCGCTGCGCGATATCGAGATGGCGGCGGATCTCGTGGTCCCCGGCGCGCATGTGCTGATCCACGACGCCTATAACCCGCCGATCGCGGCGGCGATTGCAGAGGCGGCGGCCAACCCGGCCTGGATCGATGTCGGCCTCGTCGTGCGCCATGGCAACGATCTGCATGACAGCCCGCTGGAAGACGGCCCCTGGAAGGGCCAGCGCAATGTCTGGGGCGGCATGCATCATCTGCGGCGGCTCTAACCCCCTCGCGTTCATTTTCCCCACAAGAACCGGATAGGCCCGCGGGCGCGGGACCGGCATGACGGACGGGCGATTTCACCTGCCCGGGAGTATTCTCATGTCGTTTTCGCCGATATCCAGACTCGGTTTCGCCACTGGTTTCGCACATGGCGCGGACCAGCTGGCCCTCGCCGCGCTGCCGCTGGTCGTCACGCTGGGGCTGGGCGGCGGCCCCGGCCTCGTCGGCCTGCTGGTGGCGGTGCAGAGCGCCGCCTGGCTGCTGGTGTCGCTGCCGGCGGGGGCGCTGATCGATCGCTCGGAAAAGCGGCGCTGGATGGTGCGCGCGCAGGGTCTGGCGGCGCTGTGCCTGGTGGCGGCGGCCGCTGCCGCCACGCTGCAGCTTGTGCCGGCGCTGGGCCTCGCGGTGCTGCTGGGGGCCGGCGGGACGGTCGCCTTCGTGCTGTCCGGCTTTGCCGCCGTGCCGCTGCTGGCCGCACCCGCCGCCCTGCCGCGCGCCAATGCAAGGCTGGAGCTGGCGCGCGCCGTCGCCACCCTGTCGGCGCCGGTGCTGGCCGGTGTGCTGGCGAAGGCCGGACAGGCGCCGCTGGGTTTTGCGCTGGCGGCCCTGTGCGCCCTGCTGGCGGCGGTACTGGCCAGCCGGCTGCCGGCGATGCCGCAGAGCGCCGCCGAACGGCCGCCGCTTGGCAAGGCGATCCGTGACGGTGCTTCCTTCGTGTGGCGGCAGCCCTATCTGCGCGCCATCGCGCTGTGCGCCATCGTCTGGAACATGGGCTTCTTCGTGCTGATGGCGGTGTTCGTGCCCTATGCCCTGACGCATCTGGGGCTGGATGCGGCGGGTACCGGTCTGACGCTCAGCGCCTATGGTGCCGGGCTGCTGCTGGGGGCGCTGGCGGCCCCCCGGCTGGCCGGGCTGCTGAAGACCGGCACGCTGCTGGCGATCGGTCCGGGCCTGTCGGTACTGGCCGGCTTCGCCCTGCTGGCCGGGCCGACGCCCTATGGCGCGCTGCCGTTCGCCGCTTTTTTCCTGATCGGCTTCGGGCCGATGATCTGGCAGATCGGCCAGACCAGCCTGCGCCAGATCGTGACGCCGCCCGATCTGCTGGGCCGGGTCGGGGCGACCTTGCAGGTAGCAGTGTTCGGCGTGCGACCGCTGGGGGCGCTGCTGGGTGGCTGGATCGGTGCCGGCTGGGGGGTTGAGACCGCGATGCTGCTGGTGCCGGCGGGTTTTGCGCTGTCGCTGCTGGCGATCCTGGCCTCGCCGCTGCGCCGGCTGGGCAGCCTGGAAGCGGCCGTACGGGTTAGTGGCTGAATTTGGTGCCGGTGGTGATCGCCCGGCCGAGCTTGGTGCCATCCAGAATGGCGCCGCGCAGATCGGCACCGGTCAGATTGGCGCCGGTCAGATTGGCGCCGGTCAGGTTCACACCGCGCAGCACGGCGCCGCGCAGATCGGCATCGGTCAGGTTGGCCTCGGTCAGGTTGCTGGCCATGACCTTGCCGCTGGGCTGACCATCCGGCTTGCGCAGCGGCAGCGGCGACAGATCGGCATCGCGCATCGCCGCTTCGATCAGCGTGGCACCGACGAGGCGCACGCCATACATGGTCGAACCGCTGAGATCGGCCTTGGTGAGGTCGGCGTCTGACAGGTTGGCCAGCAGCAGTTCGGCATTCATGATCTGGCTGCCCGAGAGGTTCACGCCGGAGAGGATCGCGGCGCGCAGGTCGCTGGCCGAAAGATCGAGGTTGGACAAATCGTTGCGCGCGAAATCCGCGCGCTCGCCGGCCATGCCGTTGGTGGCGATCCAGATGCTGTGCTGGTCGATCAGGAACTGGATCAGCGAGGGAATGGCACCGCCATCCTTTTTCAGGATGGCGCCTTCCAGCTGCGCATTGGTCATCGTCGCGCTGGACAGATCGACATTGCGCAGATTGGCACCGGTGAGGTCGGCGCCGGTGAAATCCGTGCCCTCGACCTTGGCGCCGATCATGATGGCGTTGCGCAGCTTGGCGCTGCGGAATTTCGCGCCGTTCAGCTTGGCGCCGGACAGATTCACCTCGATCATCCGGGCGCGCGAGAAATCCGCATTCTCGGCGGAGCTGACAGCCAGGTTGGCGCCGTTCAAATTGGCGCCGGTCATCCGCGCCCGGTCGATGCGCGCACCGCCCAGATCGACCGCCTGATCCTCCTCGACCTCCTTGCCGTCGCGCATCACCACGATCTGGCCCGGGCGAAGATCAGCGTCTGTGAAATCGGCGTCGGCCAGCTGTGCCTTGCCGAGGTTGCAGCCGCGCAGGTCCGCCTTCCTGAAATTGGCGTTGCGCAGGTCGGCCATGAAGAAATTGCTGGCGAACACGTCAGCTTCCGAGAAATCGACCCGCTGCAGGATGGTGTTGGTGAAGCTGCAGCGTTGCAGTACCGCGCCTTTGAGAACCCGGTCCGTCAGGTCCATATTGTCGAAGGCGAGCGCCTTGGTCATCAGCCGCTTGCCTTGCGGCTTGCCGGCGATGAAGCGGCCATGGGCGTCGATTGCACGGGTGATGGCTATGGCGGCGTTCTGCACTGTCATCTGCCGGGCGTTGGAGGGTTGGGGCGGGCTTTCTGCTGACCGCTCCGGAAATTACAAAAAAACCGTAAAGGATTCGTAAACCCATATGTAATTTTCGTAAATTTTTAAATTCTGACGCATTCTGACAAAGAGGCCGGATGATCCCGATCAATGACGACAACCCGACCGAGCGGCCCGCCATCGTGACGGTGGCGCTGATCGCTAGTTGCGTGCTGGTCTATCTCTGGCAGATGTCACTGGGGGAACGCGAGGGGCAGCGCGTCATCTATGCGCTGGGGATGATTCCGGCGGTGCTGCTGGATGGCCAGCGCCTGCATCCCGCCCTGGCGCTGGTCGATCCCTGGGTGACGCTGTTCAGCTCGATGTTTCTGCATGGCGGGCTGCTGCATCTGGGCGGCAACATGCTGTATCTCTGGATCTTCGGGAACAATGTGGAGGATGCGCTGGGGCGCGTCCGCTTCATCCTGTTCTATCTGGCCTGCGGCGTGGCGGCGGCACTGCTGCAGGCAATCGTCGATCCGGCCTCGGAGATTCCCATGGTTGGGGCCAGCGGCGCCATCTCCGGAGTATTGGGGGCGTATCTGCTGCTGTTTCCGCGCGCCAATGTGCTGGTGCTGATTCCGCTGGGCTGGTTCACCCAGCTGCGCCCGCTGCCGGCGGTGTTCGTGCTGGGATTCTATTTCGTGCTGCAACTCATCAGCGCGGCGCTGGATACCGGAGAGGCGGGCGTGGCCTTCTACGCCCATATTGGCGGCTTTGTCGCCGGCATGGTTTTGCTGCCGCTGATGAAGCGGCGCGCGGTGCCGCTGTTCTCGCAGAGGCGGCAGCCGCCGCGGCCGGCCATACGAATCCGGCGGCGGCTGCGTCCCTGGGAGCAGAAGCCAGGGCAACCGCCAGAGAACCGGCGGCGCGGCCCCTGGGACTGAAAGGGAACGGATTAACGCCCGAGCGCTTTCGCCAGCCGGGTGATCTCGCCGTCGCTGGCGCCAAGAATCTCACGCAGCACATCGTCCGTGTCGGCGCCCAGCATCGGCGGCGAGCGGTCGCTGCTGGTCGGGCCGCTGGCGAATTTCACCGGGTTGCCGACCTGCGGCACTTCCGGCGCTGCCGGGCTGTTCAGCACGCGCTTCAGCCCGCGCGCCGCGACCTGCGGATCGGCGAACACCTCGCCGATATCGTTGATCGGGCCGCAGGGAACGGCATGGTTCTCCAGCAGCGACACCCAGTCGGATGTGGTGCGCTGCAGGACGATCTCCGCCACCTGCGGGATCAGCGTCTCGCGGTTCACGATGCGCCCGGCATTGGTCTTGTAGCGCGGGTCGTTGCACAGATGCTCCGCCCCGACCACGGCGCAGAAGCGCTGGAACTGCCCGTCATTGCCGATGCCGAGGATCATGTGGCCATCGGCCGTCTTGAACACCTGATAGGGCACGACATTGGGATGCGCGTTGCCCATGCGCGTCGGCGCGGTGCCGGAGACCAGATAATTGGTCGCCTGGTTGGCCAGCGTGGCGATCTGCGTGTCGAGCAGCGCCATGTCGATATATTCGCCCGCACCCGTGCGGTCGCGCTTGATGATCGCGGTCAGGATGGCGGACAGCGAGTAGAGGCCGCAGATCTGGTCGGAGATCGCCACGCCGACCTTCATCGGCTCCGCCCCCGGCACGCCGTCAGGATGGCCGGTGATGCTCATCAGCCCGCTCATTGCCTGGATCAGGAAGTCGTAGCCGGCGCGCTTGGCATAGGGGCCGGTCTGGCCGAAGCCGGTGATCGAGCACCAGATCAGCTTCGGGTTCACCTGGCTAAGGCTGGCGTAATCCAGCCCGTATTTCGCAAGGCCGCCAACCTTGTAATTCTCCACCACCACATCGCATTCGGCGGCCAGCCGGCGGATGAGTTCCTGCCCTTCCGCCGAGGCCATATCGACGGTGACCGAGCGCTTGCCGCGGTTGCAGGCGAGGTAATAGGCCGACAGGCCGGGGTCTTCCCCGGCCGGCTCCACCAGATAGGGCGGGCCCCAGCCGCGCGTGTCGTCGCCGGCGCCCGGACGTTCGACCTTGATGACATAGGCCCCCATATCGGCCAGAAACTGGGTCGCCCAGGGCCCGGCCAGCACGCGCGACAGGTCCAGCACCTTGATATGGCTTAACGGCGCTTCATAGGTCATATGTCGTTCTTCCTCCCGATAGGGCCTTGGCGGCCTTTGTGCCGGATTGGTAGCATCGGAAGGTGTCACAATAAATAACAAGTCGCAGCGTTGCGTCAGAGCAGCGCCGCGGTGCCAGGGAGGCGACCATTCCAGACGACGGTTTTTTGGGTGCCGGGGATCCGGGTGCGCTCGACGCGCTCTACCGGCAGTTCCTCGACGATCCGCACAGCGTGCCGCGCGACATGGCGCGTCGGCTGGCGCAGCTTTTCGAGGCGGGCGATGCCCTGGCGCCGTCCTCGGCTGCCGGCGGCGGCATGGCGTTGCTGGTCGAGGCCTGGCGCCATCGTGGGCATCTGGCGGCGCGGCTTGACCCGCTGGGCCTGACCGAACCGGCCCCGGTGCCGGAACTCGATCCCGCCGCCTATGGTCTGCCGGCAGGATCGGACACGGCTTTGCGTGCCGCCTATGGCGGCTCCATCGGCTGGGAATTCGGCCATATCCATGATGGCGGGAAGCGCGCCTGGCTGCAGGCGCAGGCGGAAGGGGCCGCCGCAACGCCGTCTGACGAACAGCGTCTCGCCTTGCTCGGCCTGTTGGCACGCGGCCATGCGCTGGAAGAGATTCTGCAGGGCCGGCTGCCCGGCGCCAAGATGTTCGGGCTGGCCGGCGGCGATGGTTTCCTCGCCGTGGTCGAGAGCGTCATCCGCGAGAGCGTGCGCCAGGGCACGGAAGAAGTGCTGATGGGCGGCATGCATCGCGGCCGCTTCACCCTGCTGGCGACGATCCTGGAAAAGCCGCTGGTGGCGCTGGTCGCCGATCTGCTGGGCAAGCCGGCGCTGCCGGCGGGCATCGAGGCCTCCAGCGACGTGCCCTATCATCTGGGCTATTCCGGCGAGCGGATGATCGAGGGGAAACGGGTCTGGCTCAGCGCCTCGCCGCATCCCTCGCATCTGCAGCTGGTCGGCGTGGTGACGCAGGGGCGGTCGCGCGGCAAGCAGATTTTGCTCGGCGCGGACGGCAAGCGGCAGGTGCTGCCGCTGCTGCTGCACACCGACGCCAGCTTCGCCGGCCAGGGAATCGTGGCGGAGCTGTTCCAGCTCTCCAAACTGCCGCCCTACGATCTGGGCGGGACGATCCATGTCATCATCAACAACCAGCTCGGCTTCACCACGATGCCGGAGGAAGGGCGCTCGGCGCGCTATTGCACCGACATCGCCAAGCTGGTCGAGGCGCCGGTGCTGCATGTGAATGGCGACGATGTGGAGGCGCTGTTCCGTGCCGCCACCGTGGCCGCGCAATGGCGCGCGCGCTTCGGCAGCGACATTCTGATCGATATCGTCTGTTACCGCCGGCTTGGCCATAACGAGATCGACGAGCCGCGCTTCACCCAGCCGCAGATGTACAGGGCGATCGATGCCCGCCCGCCGCTGGCAACGCTTTACCGCGAGCAGTTGGCCGGGCGCGGGCTGGATGTCGCCGCCGCCGATGCGGAGACCGAGACCCTGCGTCAGGCGATCAAGGACGCGTTCGAGACGGCCAAAGGGTATGAGGTCAACGATCCGGGCTGGTTCCGGGGCGTCTGGCAGGGATATCGCAGTGCCGGCGAGGCTGACATGGTCGAGTTCGTCGAGACCGGCCTGCCGCTGGACGAGTTGCGTGCCATCGGCAAGGCGCTGACCGCGCCGCCGTCAGATTATGCGCTGGACCGCAAGGTGGCGCGGTTTCTCGACCAGCGACGCGCGGCCATCGAGACGGGGGAGGGCATCGACTGGGCGACCGGTGAGGCGCTGGGCTTCGCCAGCCTGTTGGCCGAGGGCTTCCCCTTGCGCTTCGGCGGGCAGGATTCGATGCGCGGCGCCTTCACCCAGCGCCACCTGTTCGTGCATGATTCGGAGAATCCGCGTCGCCATTGCGTGCTGGATCCGCTGGCGGAAAAAGGCGGTGTGGCCTGCGAAGCGTTCAACACGCCGCTGATCGAGCATGCCGTGCTGGCCTTTGAATATGGCCATACGCTGGCCGACCCGGGACGGCTAATCGTGTGGGAGGCGCAGTTCGGCGACTTCCTGAACGTGGCGCAGCCGGTGTTCGACCAGTTCGTGGTGTGCGGGGAGGATCGCTGGTTGCGCTCCTCCGGCCTCGTCATGCTGCTGCCGCACGGGCTGGATGGTGGCGGGCCGGATCATTCCACCGGCCATCCCGACCGACTGCTGGGCCTGTGCGCCCGTGGCAATATCCAGCTTGCCAATATCTCGACGCCGGCCAATTTCTTCCATCTGCTGCGCCGGCAGATGCAGCGCGATTTCCGCAAGCCGCTGGTGGTGCTGACGCCGAAGGCGCTGCTGCGCACCAAGGCCTGTGTCTCGACGCTGGAGGAATTCGGGCCGGGCACCGGCTTCCGCGCGCTGATCCCCGACGACAGGGCTAAGAAGGCCGACAGGCTGATCCTGTGCACCGGCAAGATCTATTACGAGCTGGCGGCGGAACGCGCGGCGCGCGGGCTCGAGGAGAAGGTGGCGCTGGCCCGGCTGGAGCAGCTCTACCCGCTGCCGGAAGCCGAGCTGAAGGCGCTGTTCGCGGCGCATCCGAAGGCGGAGCTGGTCTGGTGCCAGGAGGAGCCGGCGAATATGGGCTATTTCACCCATCTCGACCGGACGCTGGAAAAGCTGGCGGGGCGCACCCTGCGCTATGCCGGACGGTCTGCCGTGCCAACGCCCGCCGTCGGCGTGAAATACTGGCACGAGGCGGAACGCAAGGCGGTGCTGGGCTCGGCGCTGGGATAAAAAGCCCTACTCCGCCTGCCGGACCGCGCCGCTGTCGATCAGCGCGGCGATCTCATCGTCGCTGTAGCCGGCCTCATCCAGCACGGCGCGGCTGTCCTCGCCGAGGCGCGGCGCGCCCTTGCGGATCGTGGCCGGGCTGTCGGAGAAGCGCAGCGGCGATGCGGGGGTGCGGATGCGTCCTTCGCTGGGATGGTCATATTCCCGGAAGAAGCCGGTCTCGGCCAGATGGCGGTCGGCCAGCACATCCTCCAGGCTGTTCACCGGCATCGCCGGGATGTCGGCCGTCTCCAGCGCCGCCAGCCAGTCGGCGCTGCTGCGCGACGGCATGATCTCGGCAACCATCTCGTACAGCTCGCCGATCATTCGGCTGCGCAGGGCGGCATCGGTGACGCGCGGATCGTCCAGCATCTCCGGCTTGCCGGCGAGGGTGAAGAAGCTGCGCCATTGCTTCGTCGTGTAGGGCAGCACGGTGATGTGGCCGTCCGCCGTGCGGTAGGGCTTGCGGTGCGGCGCCAGCATGCGCTGATAGCCCATCGGCCCCTCGGCCGGCTCGAACACGGCGCCGGCCAGATGCTCGACCAGCATGAAGGAGGCCAGGCTCTCGAACATCGGTACCTCGACCGACTGGCCGCGCCCGGTGCGGACCTTGTGCACGATGGCGGTCAGCAGCGCGATGGCGACATGCAGCCCCGCCGTCTTGTCGGCCAGGATCGAGGGCACATAGGCGGGTTCCGCGGTCAGCCCCTGCCGGCGCGACAGGTCGGCCGCCCCCGACATGGCCTGGATGATGTCGTCATAAGCCGGCTTGTCGGCATAGGGTCCGTCGCTGCCATAGCCCCAGGCCGAGCAATGGATGATCTCCGGATTCGCCCGTTTCAGCGTCTCGTAATCCAGACCGAGCTTGGTCATCGCCTGCGGGCGCATGGAGTGCACGAACACATCCGCCGTTGCGGCCAGCCGCATCAGCACGTCGCGGGCGGAGGGCTGCTTCAGGTCCAGCACGATGCTGCGCTTGTTGCGGTTGGCGTTCAGATACACCGCGCCCATGCCGGGATGGCGGGCCGGGGCGGCGGCGCGCATCACGTCGCCCTCCGGCGATTCGATCTTGATCACGTCCGCCCCCATGTCGCCCAGCATCTGCGTGGCATAGGGGCCGAACACGACCGAGGTGAGATCGAGAATGCGGAGGCCGGCGAGGGCGCCGGGTGCGGTTTGGTTGGGCATGGGGTTTCCGTCTGTTTTGTTTTGCCGCTATCCAAGCGCTGACGGGATGCAAAGGCAATGGCTGAGGTAATGCCATAAGAATCAGCGGCTTGCGGAATGCCGGCCGTTTTTTTGTCCTATGCGCGCAAGATTTATCCGGTATTCATTTGCATACATGGTTGTGAATGTGGCGGCGATCTGTAAAAATACGGGTCAAGTGCGGTCCATCGTCACGGGCCGATAATCAAGAATGAGCAGTTTGGGAGGTTACGGATGAAAGTTAAGACGCTTGTTGGCGTCGCCACGATGGCGGGCGCCCTTCTCATCTCCGGCATGCCGGTTCAGGCGCAGACCATCGATGGTCCGTCGGTTTCCTGGAACCTGTCCACCTGGGGCACCAAGCGCGCCTTCACGGCGGGCATGGAATATGTCGCCGCGCAGGTCAGCGAGAAGACCGGCGGCAAGTTTACCATCAAGATTCATTATGGCGAGGCGCTGTCCAAGGCGCGCGAGAATTTCGACGGCATCAAGATCGGCGCCTTCCAGGCCGCGATGTATTGCAACTTCTACCATCCCGGCAAGAATCCCGCCTCGATGGTGCTGACCATGCCGTTCCTGCCGCTGGGCGACCTCGAGGTCTCCATGCATGTGCGCGAGGCGGTGATGGCGCATCCTGCCTTCGTGAAGGACATGGATAACTGGAACGCCATGTCCTACATGTCGGCGCTGATGCCGCAGTATGAATTCATGGGCCGCGGCAAGCCGCCGCAGAAGCTGGAAGACTGGAAAGGCCTGCGCGTGCGTGCCGGCGGCGGTCTCGGTACCGCGATGGGCAAGCTGGGTGCTACCCTGACCACCGTTCCGGCACCGGAAGTCTATACCGGCGTGGAACGCGGCACGATGGATGCGGCGTCCTTGCCCTATACCTACGCGCACGCCTCCTACAAGCTGCCGGAAGTGTCCGACTGGTTCACCTCCAACATGTCGCCGGGCACCAGCGAGTGCGGCACGGTCTTCAACAAGGATGCCTATGCCAAGCTGCCCGATCAGTACAAGAAGCTGCTGATGGACCTGAAGGCGCCGGCCTATAAGGTGCAGATCAAGGCCTATCACGACATCGACGAGAAGAACCTGCCGGCGTTCCGCGCGAAGCTGAAGGAAGTCGTCTATACCGACGCCCAGCTTGAGGAATTCCGGAAGATCGCCGCGAAGCCGGTGTGGGACGAGTGGGTGGCCGCGAACAAGGACAAGTTCGACGCCCAGGGCCTGCTGGACCTCGTGATGGCCGAGGCCGAGAAGGCAGCGAAAAAATAAGCAACGGATGAAGTGGCCGCGCTCCGCTAAGGGCGCGGCCATTTTTCTTGCCTTCAGTATCCCTTACGCTCCGCCCTTCTGGCGGAGCGTCATGTATCCGGTCCAAAATCGTACCAGCGTAGGTTGGGGAGTTTCCATGGACAGCAAGATCAGGCGGCCCGTCAGCTGGACTCCGCAGGAGGAGGCCACCGGCGGTCGTTTAATCGATCGGCTCGACGGTATCTTCCACCCGATCGAGAAGTTCGTCGCCTTTCTGTCGGCCCTGTGCATCTTCGGGCTGATGGTCGTCGGCGTGGCGCAGATCGTCGGGCGGCAGGTCTTCGGCACGCCGATTCACGCCTATATTGACGCGGTGGAGATGTCGATCAGCATCTTCGCCTTCCTCGCTATCGCCTATTGCGAACGGCTGAACGGCCATGTCCGCATGGAGCTGGCGGTCGGCAAGATGCGCGGCCGGCTGCTGTGGAGCACGGAAATCTTCGGCCAGATCGTGGCGCTGTTTGTCGTCGCCATCCTGATCTATTACGGCTGGACCCATGCTTTGCGCGCCTATGAATACGGCGATTCCACCATCGATGCGCAAATCCCCTGGTGGCCGTCCAAGATGCTGGTCGCCTTCGCCTTCTTTACGCTGTGGGTGCGCCTGTGGCTGAACCTGTTCGGTTATCTGCGGCTGTTCCTGAATCCCGATGCGGCGCCCATTGCCGTGCCGCTGGTTTCCGACGTGAAACAGATGGCCGAGGAAGAGGCCGCCGAAGCCGGTGCGCTGGAACAGGAAAAGAATAAGAATAAGGGGAGTGCGGCCTCGTGACCGGCCTCGACAACGATACCATCGGCGTCATCGGCGTCATCTGCATGCTGCTGCTGGTGCTGTCCGGCGTGCGCATCTACATCGCGGCGGCCGCTGTCGGCCTTGTCGGCCTGGTCTCCATGATCGGCTGGGACGCCGGTGCCGGCATGATCGGCACGATCCCGCATTCCAAGGCTGTCAGCTACACGCTGTCGGTGCTGCCGATGTTCATCCTGATCGGCTACCTTGCCTTCCATGCCGGCATTACCCAGTCGCTGTTCGACGCGGCGCGGAAATGGTTCGGCTTCCTGCCGGGCGGGCTTGCCGTGGCCTCGGTCTTCGCGACGGCCGGTTTCGCCGCCGTGTCCGGTGCCTCGACCGCGACAGCGGCGGTGTTCGCCCGCGTCGCCATACCGGAGATGCTGGCGGCCGGTTACTCGCGCCGGCTGGCGGCGGGCGTTGTGGCGGCCGGTGGCACGCTGGCGACGCTGATTCCGCCCAGCGCCATCCTGGTCATCTACGCGATCATCGTCGAGGAATCGGTCGGCCGGCTGCTGCTGGCGGGTTTCATTCCCGGCATCGTGTCGGCGCTGATCTACGTCCTGATCATTCTGGTCTGGGCCAAGATCAGCCCCGGCATCGGCCCGGCAATCAAGGGCTATACCTGGAGCGACCGCATCAAGTCCGTACCCGGCACCATGCCGGTGATCTCGGTCGTGGTCATCATCTTCTCTGCGATGTATCTCGGCTGGGCGACACCGACGGAAGCCGGTGCGCTGGGCGCTTTCGTCGTGTTCCTGATGGCCCTGATGAAGGGGATGCGGTACGAAGCGCTGAAGGACTCCCTGCTGGAGACAGCCAAGCTCACCGTGATGATCTTCTCGCTGATCTGGGGCGTGCTGATCTTCGTGCGCTTCCTGGGGTTCGCGGGCCTGCCGGAACATTTCACCCAGTTCATCACCAGCCTGCCGTTCGAGCCCTGGGTGGTCATGCTGTTCATCCTGTTTGGCTATGTCATCCTTGGCATGTTCATGGATGCGATCGGCATGCTGCTGCTCACATTGCCGGTCGTCTATCCGGCGGTGATGGCGCTGGGCTACGACCCGATCTGGTTCGGCATCATCGTCGTGAAGATGGCTGAGGTCTGCCTGGTCACGCCGCCCATCGGGCTGAACTGCTTCGTGGTGTCGGCGGTCAGGCCGGATATTCCGGTTTCAACCGTGTTCCGCGGTGTCGGCCCCTTCGTGGTCGCCGACTTCCTGACGGTTGCCGTGTTCCTGATCTGGCCGGAAGTCATCACCTGGCTGCCAAACCAGATGATGAATTGACGACACTGGTCGGTTGAAGAAAAAGGGGGGCTGTTCATGCCCCCCTTTTTTTATTGTTTATCCCTTGGCCCTTATCCTTTGGGTAGGGGCGGTGCATCCTCCGGCAGCGCGATTTCCAGCCCCAGCAGGAAAGAGCTCCAGCTCTTGCCGTGGCCGTCCAGATTCAGCGAGCCGTTGACGCCGCCTTCCAGCGCCGTCTCCATGACGAAATTCAGCGCCTGCAGCTGCGGTACCGCATAGCGCTTCACGCTGCCCTGGACCAGCCCGGCCATGTGCGCGGCCACGGCTTGCGGCGTCAGCTGCGCTTCCAGCAGCTTGTAGTGCGCCGGGTCATAGGCGAAGACCGCAATGTTGGAGGTGTTGTTCTTGTCGCCGGCGCGGGCATGGGCGAGCGCGCGCAGCGGAACCATTTTGCTGCTCATGGCCGGATCACCTCGGTACGGATGGAAATGGCGTCACGCGGGATATAGGCATCATGCGTGGTGAAGCTGCGCCGCACGACGCCGCGCACCCCGCCGCCGCCGGCCGGCCCGCAGGTATAAAGCGCCTCCACCTCCCACAGCACGCGGTCGGCGGTGTCGGCATCGTCGGTCCGGGCGGTGACATGGACGCGCACATCCGCCGAGCCGCTGGGCACGTTGCGGCGCACCGATTCCGCCGAGGCATGCAGTGCCGCGACGCCGATCAGATCGACACGCAACTCCGCAATGTCGCGCAGGCGGTGGCGCAGAATATCGGCGGCCAGCCGTCCGCGATCCGCCGCCCCCGGCCCGGCATAGGAGATGCCGGCCTCGGCGATCAGCCCGCCATCGAAGGCGACTGTCACCTTCAGATTGTCCGGCCGTGCCGTGCCCGATGCACCGCTCAGGCCGACCCGGTTGCGGCCATCCGCGCGCAGGGCGACGCCAGAGAAATCCGCCGTCACGTCGGGCGTCAGATAGCGCGCCGGATCATGCACCTCATACAGCACCTGCTCCTTCACCGTGCGCGCATCGACCAGCCCGCCATCGCTGTCCAGCTTGGTGATGATGGCTGTCGCATCCGCCGTCACTTCTGCCAGCGGAAAGCCGACATCCTCGACGCCTGGCACGTCCTTGTAGCCGGGATCGGCGAAATAGCCGCCGGTGACCTGGGCCGCGCATTCCAGCAGATGGCCGACCAGCGTGCCGCCGCCCAGCCGCGCCCAGTCGTCCAGCGCCCAGCCATATCTGTGCGCCAGCGGCGCCAGGAACAGCGACGGATCGGCGACGCGGCCGGTGATGATGATGGCCGCGCCGCCGTCGATGGCGGGCAGGATTTGCTCGATGCCGAGATAGGCGTTGGCGGAGATCACTGGCGTACCGATATCGGCGACGGTGCCGCCGGTATCGGCCAGGGGCGTCGTGTCGTCGATCAGATGGCGTACATCGTCGCCCTCGACATAGGCGACGCTCGGCCCGCCCGAACCGCACAGCGCTGCTGCCGCGCGGGCCGCCGCCGCCGGATTGGCCGCCCCCATATTGGTGATGAGGCGCGTGCCGTTCCGCGCCATCGCCGGCAGGCAGGCGCGCAGCCGGGCCTCCAGATAGCGATTATAGCCCTTGGCCGGGTCGGCGGCGCGGGCGGTCTGGGCCTGCGCCAGCGTGCGCTCGGCCAGGCATTCGAAGCCGATCCAGTCCAGCCTGCCCTGCTCGATAAGCCGCAAGGCCGGGTCCAGCCTGTCGGCACCGAATCCGGCGCCGCTTCCTATGCGCATATGTCATTCCTCCCGACAGGTTTTTCCGCCTACGATAGCCTTCGCCGTCGGCAAGGTGAAGGAATCCGTCGGTGGTGTGCCATTCGCCGTGTTGTCCCGATGGGGCAGGCGCTACAATCGGCGCGCTGATAATGAAGAAAACGCCCGGAGGAACCCATGAAACTGATCGAGCATCTCTCGGAGCTGGCGGCCTATGCCCCGCCGGGCCATTCCCGCACCCGCAATGTGCGGCTGGTGGAGCGCGATTTCTGCGGCAGCTTCGAGATGATCCTGGGCGAGCTGGAGCCGGGCGGCACCGCCGACCCGCATGACCATGCCGATGAACACCAGATCATCTTCGTGCTGGAAGGCGAATGCGAGGTGACGTTGGGCGACGATCCGATGCAGGTCTGCGGGCCCGGCACGGTGATCCGCATTCCGCCCCGCCTGATGCATGCGGTGAAGGTGATCGGCGAGCGGACGCTGAAGCTGATCGTGCTCTATAGTCCGCCGCTGCAGCCGCGTGCCGAGGACCCGATGCCGCCGATGACGAAAGCGAGCGCATGACCAAGCTGAATGCCGATATTCTGGATCGCCTGAAGAAAATCGTCGGCCCGGCCGGCTATATCGACGACCCGGCCGACATGGAGCCCTATTGCGTGTCCTGGCGCGATGGCTGGCGCGGCGACACGCCGCTGGTGCTGCGCCCGGCCTCGACCGGGGAGGTCGCGGAGATCGTGAAACTCTGCGCCGCATCCGGCGTGCCCATCGTGCCGCAGGGCGGCAA
>Ga0114898_1000383_pt1 | contig 35143 bp, 31 predicted proteins | sample Malvired_Geostar_FD_83496 | JGI IMG/M metagenome (GOLD analysis project Ga0114898, IMG submission 83496) | Marine viral communities from the Global Malaspina Expedition - Malaspina viral metaG DeepMed_Geostar | ecosystem: Environmental > Aquatic > Marine > Oceanic | place: Mediterranean Sea...
GGCGGGCTGGATGAGAGCCGGCGCTTCCTAGAACGCACGAAGCTGTTCGCCCTGGCCGAGAGCCTGGGCGGCGTCGAGAGCCTGATCGAGCATCCGGCGATCATGACCCACGCCTCGATCCCGCCGGAGGTGCGCGCCGAACTCGGCATCTCCGACGGGCTGGTGCGGCTCTCCGTCGGCGTCGAGGATCTGGCGGACCTGCTGGCCGATCTGGAGACAGCGCTGGCGTAGGGTTGCTGTCATAGCTGAAACGCACAGAAGGCGGTTGCGGAAGCTGCGAAGCGGGTTCTTACTGAACCACCGCCCGTATCCATAGATTCAACGCCAATGCCGCCTTCCCCCGCCAGCCGCACGCAAACCGTCTGGATCGCCCTGTCGCCGCTGCTCTTCACCTTCCTGTGGAGTACCGGCTTCGTCGGCGCGAAATTCGGCCTGCCCTATGCCGAACCGCTGACCTATCTGCTGCTGCGTTTCGTGCTGGCGGCGGCGCTGCTGGTGCCGATTGCCCTGATGCTGAAAATCAGCTGGCCGAAACGGCACGAGATCAAGCATGTCGCGCTGGTCGGCCTGCTGGTGCAGGGCGTCTATCTCGGCGGCGTGTTCATCGCCATCCATAACGGTGTTCAGGCTGGCGTTGCCGCCTTGATCGTCAGCGCGCAGCCGATCCTGACAGCGGCGCTGGCCGGCCCGATGCTGGGCGAGAAGGTCACTCGCAGGCAATGGCTCGGCCTGCTGTTCGGCCTGGCCGGCGTGGCCGCCGTCATCGCGGAGAAGATCGACACCGCCAGCGCCGACGCCGCCTGGGCCACGCTCTATGCCGTGGCCAGCCTGCTCGCCATCACGCTGGGCACGCTCTACCAGAAGAAATACTGCCACGGCGTCGATGTCGTCGGCGGCAATTGCGTGCAGTTCGTCACCGTCATCTTCGCCTTCGGGCTGGGGGCGCTGCTGTTCGAGACGAATGTGGTGCACTGGACCGGCGAGTTCGTGTTCGCGCTGGCCTGGCAGTCCATCATCCTGTCCATCGGCGCGACCACCCTGCTCTATGTGATGATCAAGCGCGGCGCGGCCTCACAGGTCGCCAGCCTGTTCTATCTGGTGCCGCCCTTCACCGCGATCCTGGCCTGGCTGATGTTCGGCGAGACCTTCGGCATCTCCGCCATCATTGGCATGGTGCTGGTCGCCATCGGCATCCTGCTGATCCGCACCGAAGGTGCCCTTGGCGGCCGGAGGCGGCCGGCATGAGCGACGCGCCACCCGCCGGACAACCCGGCGACCAACCGAGGCAGCCCTCCTCACCGGAGACCCGCAAGCGCGCCTTCAAGCTGCTGTTCTTCAGCCTGACCTGCCTTGGCATGGGCCAGTCGCTGATGTTCGCCAACCTGCCGCCGATCGCCCGCGAGCTGGGATTCTCCGAGTTCCATGTCGGCGCGATCTTCATGGTCTCGGCGATCTTCTGGGTGTTCTGCGCGCCGATGCTGGGCCGGCGCAGCGATATCTGGGGCCGCCGCCCGGTCATCCTGGTCGGGCTGATCGCCTATGCCGTCTCCACGGCCGCCTTCGGCTTCATTATCCAGATGGCGCTGTGGGGCTGGCTGGCCGTCGTTCCCGCCGTCGTGCTGCTGGTGCTGGCGCGCATCCTCTATGGCGCGCTGGGATCGGGCACCATCGCCGCCGGCCAGGCCTATGTCGCCGACCGCACCAGCCGCGCGGAACGGGTGCGCGCCGTGGCCGGCATGAATGCCGGCTTCAGCCTGGGCGTGACCATCGGCCCCGGCGTCGGTGCGGCGCTGGTGGTGTTCGGCCTGCTGATGCCGTTCTACGGCATCGCCCTGCTGGCACTGGCAAGCGCCGTGTCGCTCTACCTGATGCTGCCGGAACAGACCCCGCCCAAAGGTCAGACGATGCGGCCGCGGCTCAGCCCGTTCGACCGGCGCGTGTGGCCCTTCCTGCTGGCCAGCATCATGATCACCACGGTGCAGGCGCTGACCATCCAGACCGCCGCCTTCTATTTCATGGATGTGCTGGGGCTGGCCGCCGCCGAGACGGTGCAGTATGTCGGCATCGGGCTGATGGCCTCGGCGATGGCGGCCGTGCTGGCGCAGCTCGCCATCATCCCGCGCCTGAACCCCTCGGCGCAGTTCCTGATGCGCATCGGCTGCGTCATCGGCATCGCCGCCTATATCATGTTCCTGCTGGCCGACAGCTACGGGCCGCTGGTGTTCGCGCTGGTTATCTCCGGCCTTGCTTTCGGGCTTGCCCGCCCCGGCATCGCCGCCGCTGCCTCGCTGTCGGTGCGGCAGGACGAGCAGGGATCGGTGGCCGGGCTGGTCGGTGCGACGGGCGCTGCCGGGCATGTGATCTCGCCGGTCTTCGCCATGCCGCTCTACAAGATCGATCCCAGCCTGCCCTATCTCGCCGGGGTGATCCTGTTTGCCATGTTCGGCCTCATGGTCATGCTGAACGGCACGATCCGGCAGGCCGGCCGCAGCCTTGCCGAGGACAGCCGCGGCGGCCATGACGAGCCGACGAGTCTTTAGCGCTTAAAGAAGTCCTTCGGGGCGAACGCCATCGCTTGACAGCCGCCGGCCCCCGCCCTATACGAAGGCCCTCCGCCGCCAAGCGGCGGGCCTAAAGGGCGGTTAGCTCAGCGGGAGAGCACACGCTTCACACGCGTGGGGTCACTGGTTCAATCCCAGTACCGCCCACCATTCCCCCAGATCAGTTTCCAGAAAACGATCAGGTGCGCTGCACGATGCAGCCATACCAGCCGAGGCCGGCATAGGTCTCGTAGCCCGGTGTCAGCGCGAAGCCGACGCGGCTGGACGAATCGTCACGGTAATGGCCGCTGCGCGCCTGGCCGGTGTTCAGCCGCAGCGTCTCGGCAAGGATGCCCTTGCCGTCCGAGGAAGCGATCACGCGGAACCGGTTGTCGAGCAGCAGGACGCGGGTGTTCTCCGCCTCCTCCGGTGTCAGGCGTACGCCCTTCACGATGGCGTCGGCCTGCGGGCCCCAGTCGAAATGAATGCCCAGCACGCCAAGCACCTTGCCATGCGCTTCCCCGCCCTCGCGGATCGCCGCCGAATAGGTTGCCACCGGCCTGTTGCCAAGCTGCGGCGAGGCGGCGATGTCCGCCACCGCGTAATCATCGCCCGTGGCGGTGTGCAGCGCGTCCCGGAACCAGGATTCGCGCGACACGTCCGTGCCTTTCACATGGTAGGAATCCGGCCGGCCATTGGCGATGACCTGACCGTTCAGATCGGCGATCCACAGGTCGAGATAGACCGTATAGGCCGACAGGATGACGCCCAGCCGCTTGGCGGCGTAGGAACAACGCTCCGCCGAGGCATCCGCCGCGCAATCGACCACGGCGCTGTCGGTCGCCCACCAGCGCACATCACAGGTGCGTTCGTAGAGGTTGCGGTCGATCAGCTCCACCGCGTTCAGCGCCAGATCGACAAGCCGGTCGCCGCGCATGTGATCGACCAGATTGCTGCCCAGCCGCTGCAGCCCGTCAACCCTGTGCGACAGCTCGCTTTCCAGCGAGTTGGAGATCATCTCGATCTCACCCGATACCGACTTCACCTCACCGGCCACCACCGCGAAGCCGCGCCCCGCCTCGCCGGCGCAGTTGGCCTCGATCAGCGCATTCAGCGCCAGGATCTTGGTACGGCTGGTGATCGCCCGGATGGCCGTGATCTTGTCCCGCGTCAGGGCCGCAAGATCGGAGGTCAGTTCGATAATCCGCTCTGGCTTGTTATCGTCGGCCGCGGCCAGGCTGTTTTTTTGGTTCTGCTGAAACGCAATCAAGAGAATTCTCCGGGCAAAAGCGCAAAATACGATCAAGCCCGGCGCACCTGGGGAGGATTGCCGGGAGTGCCGGAAGCTGGATTCATCTCAACGGCCCGCTTCGAGGCAGGCTTTTTCCAATGCATGCTGGCATTGGGATTATTAAGGTTTCCTTACCGTCCTGGACCGGGACCTAAGGATTCAGTCGCCTGAAAAGCGAAAAGCGCAGACAAGGCGAGCATTCAACGTATTTCTATCTTTTTAATCAAGTCGCAAATGCTAGTTTAAGGAAGATTCCAGAAAGCAAAGAGATAAGATGTCGAATATGAGCCGATGGTTTGAAACCTGGTCTATTCTCTTTCTTGCCGACAAGGATGCTGGCGATGTCACGCAGCTATAGCAGGAAAGAAGCCCAGGAAATGCTAGCCGCGCTGGAACGGCAGGCGCGGGAAATCATCGTGCTGGCGGCACAGACCGAGAAGAACGTCCATCAGCACAGTTTCCATTCCTACCGGCAGTTCCGCGACAAGATCTCGGAATTCGAGACCTTCGGCATCCTCATCGAGAACCGGCTGAAGAATCTGGAAACCGGCCGCGACGAGCGGCTGGACGAACAGTTCGATGCGCTGAACATCCTGATCTCCAAATCAGTGCTGCGCACCAGCACGAAATTCTTCCTGGCGCTGAGCAAGAGCACCGCCCTGCCGATCGGTTCGCGCGAGATTTTCGTGCAGGAGCTGCACAATCTGCATGAGGCCAAGAAGCGGCTGGCCGAACCGCGCTACGCCCACCTGCTGGACAAGGAGGCGGAGCGCAACATCGAGGTCGCCGAGAATATCCTGAACGAAATCATCGAGCGGGCGCCCAGCCTGCTGAACCTCTAGTCCCCTCCTCTCCCTGCATTCCTGCCGTGAACGCGACAGCCTTGCCAGACAGGCCCCCAAGCCGTTATCAGGACTCCTAATAAAGAAACAAAACGCATGAGGGGCAGACGCAATGGGAAACCGCCTGAGCGGGAAGAAAGCCTTCATCACCGCCGCCGGACAGGGCATCGGGCGCGCCTCGGCGCTGGCCTTCGCGCGCGAAGGGGCAAGGGTCGTCGCGACCGACATCAATGCGGCGGCGCTCGACTCGCTGAAGGCGGAAGCGCCCGGCATCGAGACCCGGTTGCTGGACGTGACCGACAGCGCCGCCGTGCAGGAAGCCGCCAGGGATGTCGGCCCGGTCGATGCGCTATTCAGCTGCGCCGGCTTCGTTGCCAGCGGCACCATCCTGGAGTGCGAGGAGAAGGATTACGACTTCTCGTTCGAGCTGAACAGCAAGGCGATGTACCGCGTGACGCGTGCCTTCCTGCCGGCGATGATCGATAATGGCGGCGGTTCCATCATCCTGATGTCCTCGGTCGCCTCCTCGGCGGCGGGGGTACCGAATCGCTTCGTCTATACCGCCAGCAAGGCCGCCGTGATCGGCATGACCAAATCCATCGCCATCGACTTCATCGCCAAGGGCATACGCTGCAACGCGATCTGTCCGGGAACGGTGGAGACCCCCTCGCTGCACGACCGCATCAACGCCTTCGACGATCCGGCCGCCGCGCGCCAGGCCTTCATCGCCCGCCAGCCGATGGGACGGCTGGGCACAGCGGAGGAGATCGCGGCGCTGGCGCTCTATCTCGCTTCCGACGAATCCGCCTATACAACGGGGGTGGCCCATCTGATCGATGGCGGCCTGACCCTCTGATGAACTGACCCTCTGATCCAACGCACGCCAAAACAGGGAGAGTAACCATGCGTCTTTTGCGCTACGGAGAAGCCGGCAAGGAAAAGCCGGGCCTGCTGGATGCCAATGGCACCCTGCGCGATCTGTCCGGTCATGTCGCCGACATCGATGGCGGAACGATCTCGCCCGAGGGTCTGAAGAAGCTGGCCGCCCTCGACCCGGCCAGCCTGCCGGCCGTGTCCGGCGATCCGCGCCTTGGCTGCCCGGTCGGCAATATCGGCAAGATCATCTGCGTCGGCCTGAACTATTCCGACCATGCCGCCGAAACCGGCATGCAGGTGCCAGCGGAGCCGATCATCTTCATGAAGGCGACGACCTCCATCAACGGCCCCAACGACACCGTCATCATCCCGAAGAATTCCAAAAAGACCGACTGGGAAGTCGAGCTGGGCATCGTCATCGGCAAGAAGGCACAGTATGTCGAAGAGGCGGACGCGCTGGATTACGTCGCCGGCTATGTGCTGGTGAACGATATCTCGGAACGCGAATTCCAGATCGAGCGCCATGGCCAGTGGGTGAAGGGCAAGAGCGCCGACACCTTCGCGCCGATCGGCCCGTGGCTGGTGACCAAGGACGAGATCGCCGACCCGCAGCAGCTGAAGATGTGGCTGGATGTGAACGGCAAGCGCTGCCAGGACGGCTCCACCACCACCATGGTCTATGGCGTGAAGCATCTGGTCAGCTATATCAGCCAGTTCATGACGCTGATGCCGGGCGACATCATCCCGACCGGCACGCCGCCGGGCGTGGGTGCCGGCATGAAGCCGCCGATGTTCCTGAAGCCAGGCGACGTTATGAAGCTCGGTATCGAGGGGCTTGGCGAACAGCAGCAGGACGTCGTGGGATACAAGGGCTGATGTCTGCAAGCTATAAAGGGCTCACCGGCGAGGCGCTGGAGCGGGAATATAACCCGCGCCTCGCCGCGCCGGACTTCCAGGCCTATCTCGACGCCCAGGCCAGCCGCAGCGCAAAGACCCGGGACGCGCTGACCGGCTCGCTGGACATGCGCTATGGCGACGGCCCCTTGCAGACGATGGATATCTTTCCGGCAAAGACACCGAACGCGCCGATTCATGTCTTCATCCATGGCGGTTACTGGCGCGGGCTGGACAAGAACTTCTACAGCTATATCGCCGAACCGCTGGTCGCCGCCGGCGCCACGGTGGCGATGCTGAACTACGACCTGGCGCCAACCCTGACGATCAGCGGTATTGTCGGCCAGACCGCGGACGCGGTGCGCTGGCTGCACGCCAACGCACGGCAGGTCGGCGGCGACCCGGACCGGCTGTATCTGTCCGGCCATTCCGCCGGCGCGCATCTGGCGGCGATGATGCTGGCCCGCAATTGGGCAGCAGAAGGCCGCCCCGCCGACATTGTGAAGGGCGTGGTGGCGGTCTCCGGCGTCTATGAGCTGGAGCCGGTAACGATGCTGAAGGTCAATTCGGAGATCGGCCTGACAGCCGATGAGGCGGCACGCAACAGCCTGGTTGCCAACCTGCCGCGACCGGTCTGCCCGATCCTGGTGGCGGTCGGCGGCGGCGAAACGCCGGACTGGATCCGGCAATCGGCCGATTTCGCGAAGCTGTGCCGGGAACGCGGCCTTACGACCGATTATTGGGAGATCGGCCGCGAGAATCACTTTTCGATCTGCGACCGCATGGGCGAAGCCAGACATCCGCTGGTCCGCGCCATGCTGGCCCAGATGGGGTTATAGCTTCGCCGAGCGCACGAGGTCGCGGAGCATCCCGCGCAAATCGGGGCTTGCCCCCAGCGCCAGACCGGCCACCAGCATACCGAGCGTGCCGGTCTTGGCGTGGGCACGCAGCCCCTGCTCCAGTTCTATCTGAAGCAATTGCAGTTCCGCCAGCGCGGCGGCCTTAGCCACCTCGCGGTGGCGGCTTCGCGCACCGGCCCGTGTGATGAGCCAGACAACCAGCACGACCGACGCCGCGACGGCGATGCACAGCAACCCCGTCCACAGCGCGGCGTCTGGCGCCGGCACATGGCGCAGCAGCCACAGATGGAAGGACAGCACCAGGAAGCCGAGACCGAGGGCCGCGACGAGGCCGGCGGCGGCGAAACCCGCCACCCGCCAGCACAGCCGCCCGGCGCTTTCCTTAGCGGTGCGGAGTTCCGCCTGCGCGTAAGGAAGCGCTATATCGAGAAGATATCGCACGATGCGTCCGCTCAGCGGCGGTCCAGCAGCTTGCCGATGAGCAGGCCGGCACCCAGCGCGATCAGCATGCTCTGCAGCGGCTTCTGCTCTATATGGTGCTCGACGGCCGCGACACCCTCGGCACCGCGCGCCCGGGCCGACTTGGCCGCCCCTTCGAGTTCGCTGCGCAGTGCGGCAATCCTCTCCTTCAACCCATCCATCGCATCATCGGAGGTTGTGGAGGCCTGGTCGCCGACCGTCTTGGCCAGCGCGCCAATATCCTTGCGCAGCGCCGCGAGGTCGTTCTTCAAAGCCTGGATATCGTCGGCAGGTTCGCGAGTCGCCATGGGTGACTCCTTTCGTCATTCGTAAAGTCTGGTTTCATCAAGGCATGTGCCTCTGTTGCAATAAACGGGGACACCTGGCCAATGTTCCCGCGTCAGTCGAGAAAATTTCCTCCGGCGGCGTAACATTCCGATGAGTCAAAACATTGATGAAAGGCTGGAAGGAACCGCAAACACGCAGAAACGTTAATGCGAGGGATAGAGTATTTCCAAATCATGAAATTAAAAAATTTATCTGTGAGGCAGTAATTTTCGATGACTGAACCCGGTATTTCCCAGACCCCGCCGAATTCTGCTGACTCTGATAATTCTGTTGCAAGCGATACGGAGTCCGACGAGAGCTCGTCTCTCGCCTTTCTGCAGGCGAGCAGCGTCACCCGCATGGCCGCCATCGGCCTGTTCGCGCTGGCGCTGATCTACACAGCCTATTTCGCGAAACCGGTGCTGCTGCCGATCTTCCTGGCGCTGATCTTCGCGATCCTGCTGTTGCCAATTGTGCGGCTGCTGACCCGCCTTCGGCTGCCGCAAACGCTGAGCGCACTGCTCGTCGTCGCCATGCTGGGCGCAGGCCTGACCGTCGGCGCGGTGCAGCTTGCCGGCCCGGCGGCGGAGCATCTCGATCTCGGTCCCAGCGTCATGTACAAGATCGAACGGAAACTGACCGAACTGAAACTGCCGCTGCGCCGGGCGCGGGAGACCACCGAGAAAATCGCCGAAATGGCGAATTTGGAGAATGACAGGAAGCCGCAGATCGTCGTTGTGGAGGGCAGCCTGATCGAAACCCTGGCCAATCAGGCGCAGTCCATCCTGATGACTTCCGCCATCACCGTGGTGTTGCTGTTCTTCATGCTGGCCGCCGGCCCGTCCACCGCCAGCCGCATCGTCGAGGCCATAACCCAGACCGACCAGCGACGGCGCATGAAGCGCATCCTGCTGGAGGTGCAGTGGAAAATATCGATCTATCTGCGCACCTTCACCCTCATCAGCCTGGCGCTCGGCCTGCTGACCGCGGCCGCGATGTGGGCGCTGGGCATGCCCAACCCCTTGCTCTGGGGGGTATTGGCGGCAGTGCTGAACTTCCTGCCCTATATCGGCCCGGCAATCACGGCGGCCATCATCGCCAGCGCCGCGCTGCTGAATTTCGACAGCTGGACGCAGATCCTGATACCGCCGCTGGCCGCCTACGCGCTGACGGTTATCGAAGGGCAGTTCATCACGCCGCTGCTGCTGGGCCGGCAGCTGACTCTGAACCCGATTCTGGTGTTCCTGGCAGTGATCTTCTGGGGCTGGCTGTGGGGCCTGCCCGGCGCGCTTCTGGCGGTGCCGATCCTGACCGTCGCGAAGATCATGGTGAGCAATCTGCCCGGCACGCCGCCCGCCCTACGCGCCGCGATGGAGTAAGCCAGCACAAGAAGAAGGCCACGAAAAAAACCCCCGGCAGATGCCGGGGGTTTTTCTTATCCGTTCGCGCGCCGATCAACTCAGCGAATTGCAGAAGCGCTGGATCTTCGTGCAGGCATCCTCCAGCAACTCGGTGGAGGTGGCGTAGGAGATGCGGAAATGCGGGGACAGGCCGAATGCCTCACCCTGCACCACGGCCACTCCCTCGGCCTCCAGCAACGCGGTCGCGAAATCGGTATCGCTGGCGATCACCTTGCCGTCCGGCGTCTTCTTGCCGATCAGCCCGGCGCAGGACGGATAGACGTAGAACGCCCCGTCCGGCTTCGGGCAGTTCAGGCCACTGGCCTGGTTCAGCATGGACACGACCAGGTCGCGGCGCTCGCGGAAGGCGACGTTGCGCTCCTGGATATAGTCGGTCGAGCCGTTCAGCGCGGCGACAGCAGCCGCCTGGCTGATCGAGGACGGGTTGGAGGTGGACTGCGACTGGATCACGCCCATTGCCTTGATCAGCGGCTCCGGCCCGGCGGCATAGCCGATGCGCCAGCCGGTCATGGCATAGGCCTTGGACACGCCGTTGCAGGTCAGCGTGCGGTCATAGAGCTTCGGCTCCACCTCGGCCGGCGTGCAGAATTTGAAATCGTCATAGACGAGATGCTCGTACATGTCGTCGGTCATGACGTGGACCTGCGGATGACGCAGCAGCACGTCGGTAACCGCCTTCATGTCGGCGCGGGTATAGCCGGCACCGGTCGGGTTCGACGGGCTGTTCAGGATGATCCATTTGGTCTTCGGCGTGATCGCCTTTTCCAGATCCTCCGGCCGCAGCTTGAAATCGTTCTCCTGCGGGCACTGCACGATGACCGGCGTGCCCTCGGCGAGCAGCACCATGTCCGGATAGCTGACCCAGTAGGGTGCCGGAATGATCACCTCGTCGCCCGGATCGAGCGTCGCCATCAGCGCGTTGTAGAGAATCTGCTTGCCGCCGGTGCCGACGGTGACCTGCGAAATCTTGTAGTCCAGCCCGTTCTCGCGCTTGAACTTATCGACGATCGCCTGCTTCAGCTCGTTGGTGCCATCGACATTGGTGTATTTCGTCTGGCCCTTGCGAATCGCCTCGATGGCGGCTTCCTTGACGAAATCGATGGTGTCGAAGTCCGGTTCGCCGGCCGACAGCGCGATGACCTTGCGGCCCTGCGCCTGCAGTTCGCGCGCCTTCATCGAGACGGCGATGGTCGGGGACGGCTTGATCCGGTTCAGGCGCTGGGCGATCAGAGCCATTTCTGTTCCTCACGGGGGCTGGTTGACAGGCTGGAATGACGGCGATGCCGACAGCCGCGAACCCTACGCCCGGTATCGCCATCGTTCAACGATATTTCGGGGTATTTCGCGGTATTTCCGGGGATTTTGCGCAAAGCGCCCGCGCGCCAACCGGACATAGCGGCCCAGCAAGCAAGTCTCGGCTATTGCCTTGAAAACAGGCTATCATCCAGACCATGCCTTTATCCGCCCGCCTTGGCCCTGTCGGCCGCGCCCTCTCCCACCCGAATTACCGGCTCTACGTGACCGGTAATATGGCCTCGCTCATCGGCACCTGGATGCAGCGCATCGGCATCGGCTGGGTGGCGTGGGAACTGACCGGTTCCAGCGCCTGGCTCGGCATCGTCGCCTTCGCCGATCTGTTCCCGACCGTGGTGGTCACCGCCTTCGCCGGGGTCGCGGTGGACCGCATCGGCCCGATGAAGGTCGCCAAATTCGCCCAGTACCTTGCCATCGCGCAGGCAGTGACGCTGGCCGTCCTGACCTTTACCGGCCTTCTCGATATCTGGATGCTGATCGGGCTGACCGCCTTCCTCGGCGCTGTCACCGCCTTCTATCAGCCGGCCCGCCTCGCCATGATCCCCATGCTGGTGCCGCGCGAGGATCTGGGGGCGGCCATCGCCATCAACTCGATCAATTTCAACCTCGCGCGCTTCATCGGCCCGGCGATTGCCGGCGGCGTCATCGCGATGGGCGGCGCGGGCTGGACCTTCGCCACCAACGCCGTGACCTACTTTGCCTTTCTGGTCGCGCTGCTGCTGCTGAAACTGCCGGAACACAAGCCGCGCGAGGATGGCAACCGGCCGCTCTTCACCGAGATGGGCGAAGGCTATCTCTATGCCGCACGCCATGCCGGCATCGGCCCGCTGCTGGTGCTGGTCATCGTCACCTCGACCAGCCTGCGCGCCGTGCTGGAGCTGATGCCGGCCTATGCCGACGGCGTGTTCCAGGCCGGCGCCGAGGGGCTGGGCATGCTGGTCGCCGCGACCGGCGCCGGCGCCATCCTGTCGGGCATCTGGCTGGGCTTGCGCGGCAGCGTGCGCGGCCTGACCCGCATCTCGCTGTGGGCGGTCTTCGCCTCCTGCATCGCGCTGCTGGGCTTCGCCGCGACCGAGGATCTGACCATCGGCATGATCACCATGTGCTTTGCCGGCGCGGCGCTGGTGGTGAACGGCGTCGGCATGCAGACGCTGATGCAGAACGCCGTATCGGGCGAGATGCGCGGCCGCGTCATGGGCATCTACTGGATGATCTTCCGCGGCGGGCCGGCGCTGGGTGCACTCGCCCTCGGCGCGGCATCGGAGCTGTTCGGCCTGCACTGGCCGCTGGCCGCCGCCTGCATCCTGTCGCTGGTGGCCTGGGGCTGGTCGATGAAACGCTTGCCCTGGATGGGTCAGGCGTTAGAAGCTTGAAGAAATATACCGAGGAGGAAACTGGAATGAATGCCGTGACTGCCCTGGACCGCCCTGTCCGCGATCTCGTGAGCGCCGAGGAATGGGAAACCCGCGTCAATCTCGCCGCCTGCTACCGGCTGACCGCGCTGTATGGCATGACCGACCTGACCGCGACCCATATCTCCGCCCGCGTGCCTGGCGTCGAGGGGCAGTTCCTCATCAACCCGCACGGCATGTTCTTCGACGAGATCACCGCCTCCAGCCTGGTGAAGGTCGATCACGACGGCAACATCCTGCTGCCCTCGCCCTACCCGGTGAACAAGGCCGGCTACGTCATCCATTCCGCAATCCACGCCGCACGCCCGGATGTGGACTGCGTGCTGCACACCCATACCCGCGCCGGCATGGCGGTTTCGGCGATGGAATGCGGCCTGCTGTCGATCAGCCAGCACTCGATGCGCTTCTACAACCGGCTCGGCTATCACGATTATGAAGGGCTGGCGCAGGACGAGGATGAGAAGCAGCGACTGGTGCGCGACCTGGGCACGCACCGCGCGATGATCCTGCGCAATCACGGGCTGCTGTCGGCCGGCCGCACCGTGGCGGAGGCATTCAGCCTGATCCATTATCTGGAGAAATGCTGCCAGTCGCAGATCGACGCGCTGTCCGGCGGCCAGAAGCTGACCATCCCGCCGGGCCAGGTCTGCGAGCACACCGCGCGCCAGTACGAGGCGTTCGGCATTCTGGGCACCCGCGACTGGCCGGGCCATCTGCGCCGCCTCGACAAGCTGGACCCCAGCTACAAGGAGTAGGCTGCCACATGCTTCGAGACGCCGCCTCCGGCGGCTCCTCAGCATGAGGTCATTGGTCTGAGGGGCCTGTGCCATTTTTGTGTGCCGGCCTTGCCGCTTATTCCCCCTCATGCTGAGGAGCCATCCCTAAGGCAACTTTGGGATGGCGTCTCGAAGCATAAGGCCACTCAATGGAAATTGGCGCTTACGTCTACATCCTGCGCTGCCGCAACGGCAGCTATTATGTCGGCTCCACCCGTGGCGCGCTGGAAAAGCGGGTCGCGGAACATAATGACGGCACCCATGGCGGCTACACGGCCTCCAGACGACCAGTCGAACTGATCTTTCACGAACATTTTGACCGCATCGCCGATGCCATCGCCGCCGAGCGCCGGTTGAAAGGCTGGGGACGAGCCAAGAAACAGGCACTGATCGATGGTGACATGGCGTTGCTGAAAGCGCTGAGCCGGCGCAAAGGGTAATTTATGGAGCGGCCTTATGCTTCGAGACGCCGCCTGCGGCGGCTCCTCAGCATGAGGGGGAGTAAACGGTAAGGCCACTACAGCAGATATGGCACAGACCTAACCACAAATGACCTCATGCTGAGGAGCCTGCGCCAAGGTACTTGGGGCAGGCGTCTCGAAGCATAGGGCCGTTCAAAGAAAACCTCCCCCCACCTCTGCGCTGGAAACCGTCTGCGCGCGGTCCTATGTTAGCGCCATGTCCAGCACAGCCCCCTTCCATATGCACCCGCTCGGCGGCGCGCTCCCTGGCCCCGGCGAGAAGCGCCCGCCGATGCTGGCCGGCGAGGCCGCGCCGCAGGATCGCGGCCAGGCGCTGCAGATCGTCTCCGACTACAAGCCGGCGGGTGACCAGCCGGAGGCGATCCGCCAGCTGCTCGCCGGGCTGAGCGAGGGCGAGCGCGACCAGGTGCTGCTGGGCGTCACCGGCTCCGGCAAGACCTTCACGGTCGCCCATGTCATCCAGCAGGTGCAGCGCCCGACCATCATCCTGGCGCCGAACAAGACGCTGGCGGCCCAGCTCTATGGCGAGATGAAGAGCTTCTTCCCGCATAATGCGGTCGAGTATTTCGTCTCCTATTACGACTACTACCAGCCGGAAGCCTACGTTCCGCGCACCGACACCTATATCGAGAAGGAAAGCTCGATCAACGAGCAGATCGACCGGATGCGCCACGCCGCGACGCGCGCGCTGCTGGAGCGCGAGGACGTCATCATCGTCGCCTCGGTTTCCTGCATCTACGGTATCGGCTCGCCGGAAGATTACAGCCGGATGATCGTGAAGATCGAGCAGGGCCAGAGCATCGACCGCACCACCCTGCTGCGCAACCTCATCGAGATCCAGTACAAGCGCAACGATACCGCCTTCGCGCGCGGCACCTTCCGGGTGCGCGGCGATACGGTGGAAATCTTCCCGGCCCATTATGAGGACCGCGCCTGGCGCATCAGCCTGTTTGGTGACGAGGTCGAGGAGATCGTCGAGTTCGACCCGCTGACCGGCGAGAAAAGCGCGAAGCTGGAAGCCGTCCGCATCTTCGCCAACAGCCATTACGTGACGCCGCGCCCGACGCTGCAGCAGGCCATCGAGAAGATGAAGGTGGATCTGAAAATCCGCCTGGAGGAGTTCAACAGCCAGGGCAAGCTGCTGGAAGCGCAGCGGCTGGAGCAGCGCACCACCTTCGACATGGAGATGATCGCCGCCACCGGGTCGTGCGCCGGCATCGAGAATTATTCCCGCTACCTGACCGGCCGCAATCCGGGCGAGCCGCCGCCCACCCTGTTCGAATACATCCCGGAGAACGCGCTGCTGATCGTCGATGAGAGCCATGTCACCGTGCCGCAGATCGGCGGCATGTACAAAGGCGACTATGCGCGCAAATCCACCCTGTCGGAATTCGGCTTCCGCCTGCCGGTCTGTATCGACAACCGCCCGTTGAAGTTCGAGGAGTGGGAGCAGATGCGGCCGCAGACCATCTTCGTCTCGGCCACCCCCGGTCCGTGGGAGATGGAGCGCACCGGCGGCGTGTTCGTCGAGCAGGTGGTCCGCCCGACCGGCCTGATCGACCCGGTCTGCATCGTCCGCCCGACCGCCAACCAGGTCGATGACGTGATCGCCGAATGCAAGGAGGCCGCGGCCAAGGGCCAGCGCGTGCTGATCACCGTGCTGACCAAGAAGATGGCCGAGGACCTCACCGAATACATGCATGAGGCCGGGGTGAAGGTGCGCTACATCCATTCCGATGTGGAGACGCTGGAGCGCATCGAGATCATCCGCGATTTGCGCCTCGGCACCTTCGATGTGCTGATCGGCATCAACCTGCTGCGCGAGGGGCTGGATATCCCGGAATGTGCGCTGGTCGCCATTCTGGACGCCGACAAGGAAGGCTATCTGCGCTCCAAGACCTCGCTGGTGCAGACCATCGGCCGGGCGGCGCGCAATCTGGAAGGCCGAGCGCTGCTTTATGCCGACCGCATGACGGTCAGCCTGGAATACGCGATCTCGGAGACCAACCGCCGCCGGGAGAAGCAGCAGGCCTACAACGCCGCCAACGGCATCACGCCGGAAAGCATCAAGTCGAAGATCAACGACATCATGCAGAGCGTGTATGAGCGCGGCGACCATCTGACGGTCGAGACCGGCGCCGAGGAAGGCACGCTGGTCGGCAAGAACATCCGCGAGGTGATCGGCGATATGGAAAAGCGCATGCGCACCGCCGCCGCCGATCTGGAATTCGAGGAGGCCGCCCGCCTGCGCGACGAGATCAAGCGTCTGGAAGCGGCCGAACTGGGCTTCGCCACCGACGGCAAACCCTTACGCGGTGGCCCGGTCACCCGCGTGCAGGTGCCCAGCGGCACCGCGCGGGTGAAGGGCGACATCCAGCCGCCGAAGGGGCGTTCCGGTGGTAAGGCAAAGGGGCATAAGCGCCGGGGTGGGTAATAGGCCCTCCCTCTCCCCTTCCATCTCTGCCCGTCACCCCCGCACTTGTTGCGGGGGTCCAGGTTTCAACCAGCTGAATCGCCGGTAGAGTAAGCTGAACCCTGGATTCCCGGCACAAGGCCGGGAATGACGGAAGGAGAAACGGCACCGCTATATGATTCAGCTTTCCTTACCCTCTCCCCTTGCGGGAGAGGGTTGGCTAACGGCGGCACGATGAACGAATGAAGGAACCTCCACCATGCATCGCCTCTTCCTGCTGGCCGCCCTGCTGATCGGGCTCGGCGCCATAGCCGCGCCTGCCGCGAAAGCCGACGAGATTGGCTGCGTGGACAGCGCCTTCCAGTGGATCGGCCCGAACCACAAGATCTGCATCGAGGCGTTCGACGATCCCGAGGTGCCGGGCGTGTCCTGCCATATCAGCCGCGCCAAGACCGGCGGGATCAAGGGCTGGGTCGGGCTGGCGGAGGATACGTCGGACGCCTCCATCGCCTGCCGGCAGACCGGACCGATCAGCCTGCCGAAGAAGATCGCCGACGCCGACCCCGGCGAGGGCAAGACGGTGTTCCGCGAAAGCCGCTCGATCATCTTCAAGAAGCTGCAGGTCGTGCGCTTCTACGACAAGAAGCGCAACACGCTGGTCTATCTGACCTATTCCGATCGGCTGATCGAAGGCAGCCCGCAGAATGCGGTAACCAGCGTGCCAATCATGCCCTGGCGCTGAGGCGCTGAATCAGGCCTTCTTCAGGAAGCAGGTCTTCAGCACCAGCCCCTTCACCTTGTCGGCGTTGCACTCGATCTCCTCCTCGTCGCTGGTGAGGCGGATATTCTTGATCAGCGTGCCGCGCTTCAGCGTCACCGAGGTGCCCTTCACCTTCAGATCCTTGATGACCTGAACCGAATCGCCATCGGCCAGCGCCGTGCCGTTGCTGTCTTTCACTGTCACAGTCGTTGTTCCATCAAAGGGTTATGCCGCCGCGCGGCGCATGTCGCTGACGATGCCGGCAAGAATTTCGTAGGAGCGCAGGCGCTTCTTATGATCGTAAATCGCCGAGGCGACAATCAGTTCGTCGGCGCCGGTATCGGCGATGAAGCGTTCCAGCCCGGCGCGTACCGTCGCCGCAGAGCCGACGAAGGAACAGGCCAGCATGCGCCCGACCTGCGCCTTCTCGTCCGGCGACCACAGGCTCTCGATATCCTCGACCGGCGGCGGCAGCTGGCCGCGCCGCCCGCGGAACATGCCGATGACGCGCTGCTGCGCGGAGGTGAACAGATATTTCGCCTCATCGTCGGTCTCGGCGGCAAACACATTCACCCCGACCATGGCGTGCGGCTTGTCGAGCTGCGCTGAGGGCTTGAACCCCTCGCGATAGACGGCGAGCGCCTGCATCAGCGCCGCCGGCGCGAAATGCGAGGCGAAGGCATAGGGCAGGCCCAGCATCGCCGCCAGCTGCGCGCCGAACAGGCTGGACCCCAGAATCCACAAGGGCACGTTGGTGTCCGTTCCCGGCACCGCCTGGATGCGCTGGTCCGGCTGCAGCGGCCCCAGCAGCGCCTGCAACTCCAGCACGTCCTGCGGGAACTGGTCGGACGCCATCGGGTCGCGGCGCAGTGCCCGCCAGGTCATCTGGTCGGTGCCCGGCGCGCGGCCCAGCCCGAGGTCGATACGGCCCGGAAACAGCGATTCCAGCGTGCCGAACTGCTCGGCGATCACCAGCGGCGAATGGTTCGGCAGCATGATGCCGCCCGCCCCCACCCGCATGGTGTTCGTTGCGGCGGCGACCTGGCCGATCACCACGGAGGTCGCGGCGCTGGCGATGCCGGTCATGTTGTGATGCTCGGCCAGCCAGTAGCGGTTATAGCCCCAGCCTTCCGCATGCCGCGCCAGGTCCAGCGTGTTGCGCAGCGCATCACCGGGCGTCGAGCCCTGCGGCACCGGCGCCAGATCGAGAACCGAAAAGGGAATCATCGGCTTTCCTCTATTCCACGGTCATGAAGAAGCCGGCCCACAGCCATTTCGAATCGTCCATGCCCTTCAGCTTCGGGTCGGTGTCGCGTGGATAGACCAGCCAGACCGGCCCGCGGTCGCCGATGCCGAGATAGCGGCCATCGACCTTCACCGCCAGCACGGCATCATGGTTATAGGCGTCGGTCACCGGGATTTCCGGCTCGTAGCCGTCCAGTCCCAGGAAGCGGATGGTGCTGCCCCTGGCGCCGGCGGCGGTCAGCACGTCGCGCAGCAATGGCCCTTCGAAGGTGTAGCCCTTCGGCCATTCGGGATAGCGCACTTTCAGGCTCTTCATGCCCAGCGCTTCCAGCATGGCGACATCGAAGGTGGCGGCCTTCTGGAAACCGGTGACGCCATGGCTGTTCAGCAGACCGTCCAGAAACGGGTCGAACGGGCCGCGGTTGGTTTTATCGACGGTCCCCGTGATGGTCAGGACGACCGGCCCGGCAGGCTCCGGCAATAGCTGCGCCGAGGCAGCGCCGGAGGCTAGCAAGCCAAGGGCGACGAAGGCGCCGAGCAGACGAGATTTCATGATTGACCTATTCCCAATATCCGCGCCGCATCCCGGCGCCCGTTTCATTAACTTTAGCGCAGACCATCCGGCAGGTCACGCACAGGCCCTATCAAGGCAGACCGGACAAAATGCAGCTTGAGCCCCAAGGCCGTCACCCCAGCACTTTTGCGGGAATGACAATTGCTGTGAACGGACCGCTTAGTGAAATCGCGCCATGATGCGCCCCGCACCGCTCGACAGCGGCGCGGTTTTCCGGTCTGATCCGGGATCATAGGCACGTATATGAAAATGGATGCCGCACCGACCGAACAGGAGGCAGGGCGAAACATGCAGGCCAGAGAGGTGAAGTCAGCCGCCGACGCCAGGCGGATCGTCGAGGCGCGCGGCCTCAGCCATGTGAAGATCGGCGTAACCGATATCGATGGCGTGCTGCGTGGCAAGTATATGGCGCGCGACAAGTTCTTCTCCGCGCTGGAGGGTGGTTTCGGCTTCTGCGACGTGGTGCTGGGCTGGGACATGCATGACGAGCTGTACGACAATACCGCCTTCACCGGCTGGCACACCGCCTATCCCGACGCGCCGGTGCGGATCGTGCCGGAAAGCTGCCGCGAGCTGCCCTTCGAGGAGAACATGCTGTTCTTTCTGGGCGAGTTCGAGCAGGCGGCGGAAGCCATCTGTCCGCGCGGCACGCTACGCCGGGCGCTGGACAAGGCGGCCGCCATGGGGTTCGGCGTGAAGGCCGCCTTCGAGTACGAATTCTTCCTGTTCGACGAGACGCCCGACAGCATCCGCGAGAAGGGCTATTACGGGCTGAAACCGATCACCCCCGGCATGTTCGGCTATTCCGTGCTGCGCTCCACCGTCCACGCCGACTTCTACCGCGGCCTGCTGGAACTGGCGGAGACCATGGACTTCCCCATCGAAGGGCTGCACACCGAGACCGGCCCTGGCGTGCTGGAAGCCGCCATCACCGTGGATGACGGGCTGGCGGCGGCCGACAAGGCCGCGCTGTTCAAGAGCTTCACCAAGGTGCTGGCGCAGCGCAACGGCATGATGGCCACCTTCATGGCGAAATGGTCGCCCGACTATCCGGGGCAGAGCGGCCATCTGCATCTGTCGCTGACCGACGCCGAGGGCAAGCCGGTGTTCCACGATGCCAAGGCGGAACACGGCATGAGCACGACCATGCGGCATTTCCTCGGCGGCCAGCAGAAGCTGATGCCGGAGATGCTGGCGATGATCTCCCCCACGGTGAACAGCTTTTCCCGTCTCATCCCCGGCTTTTGGGCGCCGACGGCATCGCTGTGGGGCGTGGAGAACCGCACCTGCGCGCTGCGTGTCATCGGCGGCTCGCCGAAATCGCAGCGGGTCGAATACCGGGTGGCGGCGGCGGACGGAAACCCCTATCTGGTGCAGGCGGCGGCGCTGGCCTCCGGCCTGTGGGGCATCGAGAACGAAATCGAGCCGGAAGCCCCGGTGAAGGGCAACGCCTATGAGGTGAAGCCGCCGGCCCGCCTCGCCTTTCCCGCAACGCTGTGGGAGGCGGCACAGCGGCTGCGCCGCTCCAAGCCCGCCCGCGCGCTGCTCGGCGACGATTTTGTCGAGCATTTCGCCGCCACCCGCGAATGGGAGGAGCGGCAATACCGCAAGCACATCTCCGACTGGGAACTGCAACGCTATTTCGAGATCATCTAAGGGTCTGAAAATTAGAAAAAACCATATTTCTCATGCGCTTGAGAGTGCGCTAGCCGCACTCTCATCTATCATATTTTCTTTTAAAAACAATAACATGAAAAACTGGGCATTACCGATTCGGTAAAAATCCGCTTGCACACCGTGTAAGTATGAGGAATAGTCACAAAATGTGTGGTAACCGCACAAAAACATACCCCCGGAATGGACCCGGGGGTATGACGAGAGCCAACTCGTTTTTCTCAGTGAGGTATTTGCTCGAGTGGTGGACTGCTCGGCTACCTCACTGAGACTTATTTTATCGTTGATGGATTTTCGCACAACACAAATTTTGGTTGTGCATAAGAGTCCAACACCATATATAGTAATTTCAATGGGTTAACGCCAACCGCTGCCTTTCTGGCGGGCTTTTTTTATACCTGAATCGCTAGATTCAGATTTTTTCTGTTCCCTTTTTGTCCGGGCTAGCATGACCCACAACTTCAATACCCTGCGCGCCACCTGGAGCTTCCCGACGGTGATCCGCTTCGGCGCCGGGATGATCACCCTGCTGCCGCGCGCCTGCGCCGAACAGGGTATGAGCCGGCCGCTGCTGGTCACCGACCCCGGCCTCGCCGGCACGCCGATGGTTGCCGCCATGCTGGAGGATTGCCGCAAGGCCGGCCTCGGCGCCGAGATATTCGCGCAAGTGAAGCCGAACCCGACCGGCGGCAATGTCGAGGCCGGCCTCAAGGCGTTCCGCGCCGGCAAGCATGACGGCGTGGTGGTGATCGGTGGCGGCAGCGCCATGGATGCCGGCAAGGTCATCGCCTTCATGGCCGGGCAGAGCCTGCCGCTCTGGCATTTCGACGATAACGGGCCGGGCTGGAAGGATGCCGCGCTGGACGGCATCGCGCCGATCATCGCCGTGCCGACCACCGCCGGTACCGGGTCGGAGGTCGGGCGGGCCGGCGTAATCGTGAATGAGGAAACCCACCAGAAGATCATCATCTTCCACCCGAAGATGCTGCCAGCGGTGGTGATCGAGGACCCGCAGCTCACCATCGGCCTGCCGCCGCATCTGACGGCGGCGACCGGCATCGATGCCTTCACCCATTGCCTCGAGGCCTATTGCGCCCCCTCCTTCCATCCGCTGGCCGAGGGCGTGGCGGTGGAGGGCATGCGGCTGGTGAAGGAATATCTGCCGCGTGCCTACAAGGACGGCACCGATATCGAGGCGCGCGGCCAGATGCTGATCGCCGCCAGCATGGGCGCCACGGCGTTCCAGAAGGGGCTGGGCGGCATCCATTCGATCAGCCATCCGGTCGGCGCGCTGTACGACACGCATCACGGCCTGACCAACGCCGTGGTCATGCCCTATGTGCTGGCCTTCAACCGCCCGGCGGTCGAGGACAAGATCGGCCGGCTGGCCGCCTTCCTGGGCATCGCGGGCGGGTTCGATGGCTTCCTGGACTGGGTGCTCGCCTTCCGTCGCGATCTCGGGATTCCCCACACCCTGGCGGAGATCGGCGTCGATGCCGCCCGCGCCGGGGAGATCGGCAAATACGCCGCCATCGACCCCACGGCGGGCAGCAACCCCGTACCGCTGGACGCCGCCATCCTGCAAAAGCTGTTCGAGGATGCGGTCGCGGGGCGGCTGTAGGCGTTAGCGTATGCCCGCTTCTCTTCCCCGTTCATCTCTGCCCGTCACCCCCGGCCTTGTGCCGGGGGTCCAGGCTTCCGCTAGCTGGATACCCGCCCGCGTAAGCTGAATCCTGGATTCCCGCAACAAGTGCGGGAATGACGGTTGGAGAATTGAATTACCGGCAGCGCCTCCTGGTGACCTCATGCTGAGGAGCCGGCTGCCCAACCCCTTGGGTAGTCGGCGTCTCGAAGCATAGGGCAGCCACTCCTTACCGTCCCGCCAGCTTGTCCTCGACGAAGTCCAGCCGGTCCTGGCCCCAGAACAGTTCGCCGTCGATGATGTAGCTCGGCGCGCCGAACACGTCTCGGGCCATCGCCTCCTCGGTGGCGATCTGGAAATCCTGCTCGACATCGGAATTGGTCTCGGCGGCAAGCCGCAGCCCCTTGCCATCCATGCCGAGCTTGTTGGCGACATCGACCAGCACGTCCCAGTCGGCGACGTTACGGTCCTCCGCCCAGAGCGCCGCGCCACAGGCATTGGCCAGCGCCAGCGCATCGTCGCCATTCATGCGTGCGGCGATGATCATCAGGCTGGCCGGCTTGCCATCGCCCGGAAAATTGCTGGGGTGGATCACCAGCGGCACGCCCAGCTTCTTCTTCCAGCGCGCCAACTCCTGCAGCCGGTAGGCCTGGCGCTGCGGCGGGCGCTTGGCCAGCGGCAGGCCGCCGGAAACGGAGAAGGCCTTGCCGAGGTCAATCGGCTTCACCGCGACCGTAGCGCCATGCTTCTTCGCGATCTCGGCGAAACGCTTGCCGCCCAGATAGGCCCAGGGGCTTTGCGGCGTGAAATAATAATCGACGATCTTGCTCATCGGGTCTGTTGCCTTTCGATTTCGAGCGCACGCAATTCGCGGCGCATGATCTTTCCGGTCGCGGTCATCGGCAGACTATCCACGAACGCGACATGGCGGGGATATTCATGTGCCGCCAGCCGCGTCTTCACGAAGTCTTGAATGCCGGCAACCAGTTGCGGGTCGGGCACCACGCCCGGTTTCGCCACAAGGAAAGCCTTTACCGCCTCGGTGCGCAAGGGGTCCGGCACGCCGATCACGGCTGCCATCGCCACAGCGGGATGCTTCAACAGGCAATCCTCGATCTCTGCCGGGCCGATGCGATAGCCGGAAGAGGTGATGACATCGTCATCGCGGCCGACGAACCAGAAATACCCCTCGTCGTCCTGCCGCGCCTGATCGCCGGTCAGCAGGAAATCGCCGGCGAACTTCGCCGCGGTCGCTTCCGGGTTCCGCCAATATTCCAGGAACATGACCGGATCGCCCTTGCGGATGCCCACAGTACCGACGCTTCCGGCGGTGAGAATATTCCCTTCCCCATCGACGATCTGCACATCATGGCCCGGAATGGCGCGACCCATCGCACCGGGCCGGACCGGCAGGATCGAGGCGCAATTGCCGATCACCAGATTGCATTCGGTCTGGCCGTAGAATTCGTTGATGGTGAGTCCGAAAGTCTCGCGGCCCCAGTCCAGCAACTCCGCCCCCAGCGTCTCGCCGCCGGAGCCGATGGAGCGCATGGCATAGTCCCAGCGGGTTTTCGGGTTCTCGACCTGGCGCATCATCTTCAAAGCGGTCGGCGGCAGGAAGGTATTGCGCACGCCATGTTTGGCGATCAGGTGGAAGGCGTGCTCCGGGTCGAATTTCCGCATGCGGTGCGACAGCACCGTTACGCCGTGATGCCAGCTTGGCAGCAGCACATCGATCAGCCCGCCGATCCAGGCCCAGTCGGCCGGCGTCCAGAACAGATCGCCAGGCTGCGGAAAGAAGTCCTGCGGGAACTCCACACCCGGCAGATGACCCAGCAGCGTGCGATGGGCGTGCAGCGCCCCCTTGGGCTGGCCGGTGGTGCCGGAGGTGTAGATGATGAGGGCCGGATCGTCGGCGGCGCTGTCGATGGGCATAAAGCGGTCACTGGCCTGCGCCATGGCAGCGGAGAGTGAGCGGAAGAAATCACCGTCTTTCGCCGCATCGGCCGCCAGCACCAGCGACAGCTCCGGCAGGGCCGGGCGGATTTCCGAGATCACCGGCAGCCGCTCCGCATCGGTGACCAGCGCGCGGCAGCCGGCATTGCCAAGCCGGTATTCCAGCGCTTCCGGTCCGAACAGGGTGAACAGCGGCACCGCGATCAGCCCGGCCTTGTAGCAGGCGACATGGGCAATCGCCGTCTCCGGCCGCTGCGGCATCAGGATGCCGACCCGGTCACCCGGCTTCAGACCCTTCGCCAGCAGCACATTGGCAAGCCGGTTCGACAGGCGCGTTATCTCGCCGAAGCTGTAGCGCCGGACCGAGCCGTCCTCATCTTCATGAATGAGCGCCAGCGCCGCCGGATCGTGCCGGTCGCAAATATCGACGCCGATATTGTAGCGTGCGGGCACCTGCCAGCGGAATCCGGCGACGGCATCCTCGTAGCTTGCCGCTGCTCGCAGCATGGCGTCTCATCCTCCCGTTTTTTATCGTTGGGAGGATGATAGCGGCGGACCGGGACGCTTTGCTAGGTGCGAAGGCCAGAGCCCGCCTGTCCCGGCGTCATGCCGCGCAGTTCCTCCAGCAATGGCTGGCCGACATTGCCGGTAACGCTCTTGTTGTGATCATACTGGTAACGCTCAATGGCCTGCCGGGTCGCCGGGCCGTACAGCCCGTCAATGGCACCGTCATAATAGCCCAGCCGCAACAGCTCACGCTGCACATCGCGGGTCAGCGGATCGCCCGCCGCCTGCTTCGGGGCGGTGCTGCCTGTGCCCGCGGTCACTTCCGGCCGGGCGAACTTCATGTGGTCCAGCACATCCTTGCTGGCAACGCCATCGACCGGCAGGCCGGCCTTGCGCTGATAGTCGCGGATGGCGCTGCGCGTGCGCGGCCCCATCGCGCCGTCCACCGGACCGGCGGTGAAGCCCTTTTCGTTCAGCGTCTCCTGGATCGCCCGGATGGTGGCGCTGCGCATCTGATCCGGCATGCTGTCCACCGCCTGCGCCAGCACCAGCGGAGTCGGCACCGGCGCATGCTCGGGCACCGGCGGCAGGGTCAGGCCAACCGCCGGCTTGGCCAGCGCCCAGAAGAGAACCGCAGCCAGCGCCAGCAGGGCGATCCGCCCGGGCTCCGCCTTTGCGGATGCGAGATTTTTCACGCGCATCACCCTCTCCTACTGCACCATCTTCCAGCTGCCATCGGCCTGACGACAGGCCACGCCATGGGCGGCCTGCGACTTGCCATCGACATAGACGGTGGTCTGGTATTCGCGACAATATTCGCCGGTCGAGGACGTGCCGTCACGCACCGGGGTGACGCTGCCGTAATTGCCGGTATTCGGGTTGTTCCAGTTGATGGTCTGGCCAACCGGCGCGCTGTTCGACTGGTTGAACGCGCTCTGCGCCTTCAGCTTATCGGCATCGTCAAGGCCGCTGCCAACCTCGGAGCCGAGATAGGCGCCCAGCAATGCGCCTGCCGCCGTCGCCGCGAGCCGGCCGCTGCCGCTGCCAAACTGCGCGCCGGCGACAGCGCCACCGACACCGCCGAGAACGCCGCCGATACCCTGTTTCGTGCCAATGCCGCTGTTTTCGCAGGCGACGAGCGCCAGCGGGGCAGCGAGCGCGATAGCGATGATCCTGGTACGCATCTTTACTCTCCCTTGTGGGATGAAGTCTTACATGGGTGAAACGGGTTTGCCGCTACCCGGTTCCTCATATTCCAACGCCATTGCGGCTAAATTCCGTCGCTTCTTTTGAAGATCGCGCTTGGCCCGCCCGGTGAAAGCGCGGCAGGATGGCGTATCCGACTTCCCCGCCAGCCATTCGAAAGACATTCCATGACCGCCCTTCCGCCCGATCCCCTCGCCCGCGGCATCGCCGCCTATGGCCGCGATCTGCGTGCCGGCAAGACCACCGCCGAGGCCGCGACCCAGGCTTACCTCACGCGCATCAAGGCGCTGGACCCGAAGCTGGGCGCCTTCCAGCTGGTCATGGGCAAGCAGGCGCTGACCGCCGCGAAGGCGGTGGACAAGCTGCTGGCCGCCGGCACCGATCTCGGCCCGCTGATGGGCGTGCCGGTGGCGGTGAAGGATCTGTTCGCCATCGAGGGCACCAAGGCCCATGCCGGCACGAAGCTGGACGTCGCCGACCTGATCGGCGAGGAAGGCAGCTTCGTGAAGATGCTGCGCAAGGCCGGCTGCATCATCCTGGGCAAGACCAAGACGGTCGAATTCGCGCTGGGCGCCACCGGTGTCAGCACGCCGCGCGGCACGCCGTGGAATCCGTGGGACGCCAAGGTGGCGCGCCTGCCGGGCGGCTCGTCCAGCGGCTCCGCCGTGGCGACCGCTGCCGGCCTGTGCGGCTTCGCCATCGGTTCCGACACCGGCGGCTCGGTGCGCATCCCGGCGGCACTGTGCGGGCTGTTCGGCCTGAAGACCACGGTCGGGCTGTGGGCAACGGACGGCGTGTTTCCGCTGTCGCCGACCTTCGACACCATCGGCCCGCTGACCAGATCGGCGTCGGATGCGGCGCAGGTCTTCGCCGGCCTGACCGGCCGCCCGGTGGTCAAACCCGCGCCGCTGGACGGGCTGCGGCTTGGCCGGCCGGTTGGCTATTTCTTCGACAATCTGGACAAGGAGGTGGCAAAAGCCACCGAGAAGGCGCTGGAAAAGCTGGCCAAGGCCGGCGCTTCCATTGTCGATATCGAAGTACCGGAAGCCGCCGAGCGGGCGAAGATCTTCCCGGTCGTGCTGCCGGTCGAGCTGGTCGCCGCACTGGGCCGCAAGCGCTTCAAGGCCGGCCGCCGCAAGATGGACAAGGTGGTGGGCGGACGCGCCGAATCCGGCCTCACGGTTGGCGCGCCGGAATATCTGCACGCAATCTGGCGCACCCGCGATCTGGAGAAGATCGCCGAGCAGCGCATGGCAGGGCTGGATGGCTGGATCATGCCGACCTCGCCGATCCTGCCGGTGCCTGTCGCCGATCTGGAAGACCCGGAGGAAGGCGGCAAATATGCGCGGCTGGTGACGCAGAACACCCAGCCCGGCAACCTGTTCCGCCAGTCCGGCACCACCACGCCGATCCAGCATCTCGGCACCGGCGCGCTGCCGGTCGGCCTGCAGCTGCTCTGCCCTGGTTTCGCGGAGGAACAGGCACTCGCCATCGCGCTGGCGCTGGAAGAGCTGTTCGGCACACCGCCGGCACCGAACCTGAAGGGGTTTATGTAACCGTACCCCTCGCCCCGGAAGGGGCGAGGGAAGACCTTACAGCTCCGCCTTGCCAAGCACCCACATCAGCGCATAGGTACCGCTGTCGATCGTCTTAAGCCCCGGCAGCGTGGCCAACGACACCGCCTTGGCGGCAGCGGCGGCGACTTCCGCCGAGGTGGTATCGACCAGCACGATCCAGTCTTTCGCTTCCGGGGCGTCTTTCGGCGCGTCCTTGTGCTCGGCCAGCGGCTTGGACAGCTCCGGGTCGCTTTCCATGATATGGGCGGCCAGCGTGCCGTCCTGTGTCACCAGCTCGGCCAGCACCGCCTTCAGCGCCTCGCGCGCCGTGGCCGCATCATTGTCCGAGGGGCGCAGGCGAATGACGGCGGCAGCCCCACCAAGGCCCGCCCCAAGGCCCGCGGTCGTGCGGGCAACCTGGCGCTTCACATTCTTGAAGTTCGCCATCACCGCCTTCGACCAGGCGGTCTGGTTCGCCAGCATCTGCTTGTAGGCCGGGCTGGAGAGAACGGCGAAATCCTCCGTCTCATAGAAGGAGATATATTTCGGGCTGGCGGATACGGCGATGTAGCGCCGCGCCGACAGAAAGCCTGGAATCCCGACCCGCTCCGCGACATGCTCGCGGTCGTACCAGCGGTTGAACTCCTCCTCCTCGGCGGCGGGAATATCGGTTCCCACGATCAGCATGCCGGTGCCCTGCAACGCCATCTCGTCTCCCTTTCACATAGCGGTTGGCTAAAGTTGTCATCAATGTTGCACAACTCCGGGGGCGATTGTAGCGTGCCGTTCCTTCCTTTCCCGGCCCGCCTGATCGGAGTGCCTCATGACTGCTTCCTCTTCCGCTGGTGCCCGTCTCGCCGTCGATATCGGCGGCACCTTCACCGATGTGGCGCTGGAGGTCGGCGGCCGGCTGGTGACGACCAAGGTACTGACCACCCCCGCCGCCCCCGAGGAAGGCGTGCTGACCGGCATCGCCAAGGTGATCGGGCAGGCCGGCATCAGCCCGTCCGACGTCTCGATCATCATCCACGGCACGACGCTGGCGACCAATGCGCTGATCGAGCGCAAGGGCGCCAAGACCGCGCTGCTGACCACCGAGGGCTTCCGCGATTCCGTCGAGATGGCCTACGAGAACCGGTTCGAGCAGTACGACATCAATATCGACCGGCCGAAGCCGCTGGTGCCGCGCCATCTGCGTCTGCCGGTGCGCGAGCGGCTGAATGTGAAGGGCGAGGCGCTGATCGCGCTGGACGAGCAGTCGGTCCACGACCTGATCCCGGTGCTGAAGCAGTACGGCGTGGAGAGCGTGGCCATCGGCTTCATCCACGCCTATGCCAACCCGGCGCATGAACAGCGCACGGCGGATATCCTGCGCGAAGCCCTGCCCGATCTGTCCTATTCGCTGTCCTCCGAGGTCTGCCCCGAAGTCCGCGAATACGAACGCCAATCGACGACCTGCGCCAACGCCTATGTGCAGCCGCTGATGGCCAGCTACCTCGCCCGGCTGAAGGCGCAGCTGCACGAACTGGGCTATGGCTGCCCGTTCTTCATGATCACCTCCGGCGGCGGGCTGACGGCGCTGGACACGGCGATGAAATTCCCGATCCGGCTGGTCGAATCCGGCCCGGCCGGCGGCGCCATCCTGGCCAGCCGCATCGCCGCCGAATGCGGGCTGGACGAGGTCGTCTCCTACGATATGGGCGGCACCACGGCGAAGCTGTGCCTGATCGACAAGGCGCAGCCGCTGGCGTCGCGCACCTTCGAGGTGGACCGCGTCTATCGCTTCATGAAGGGCAGCGGCCTGCCGATCCGCATTCCGGTCATCGAGATGGTGGAGATCGGCGCCGGCGGCGGCTCCATCGCCCATGTCGATACGATGAAGCGTATCACGGTCGGCCCGGAATCCGCCGGCTCCGTCCCCGGCCCGGCCTGCTACGACCAGGGCGGCACGCGGCCGACCGTCACCGACGCCGATGTGGTGATGGGGCGCATCGACCCCTCCGTCTTTGCCGGCGGCACCGTGCATCTGGCGCCGGAAAAATCGAAGGCCGCGATGCAAGCAGAGATCGGCAGCAAGCTGAACCTGTCCGACGCGCTGGCCGCCTTCGGCATCGCCGAGGTGGTGGACGAGAACATGGCGAATGCAGCGCGCGTGCATGCCATCGAATGGGGCAAGGATATCGCCCGGCGTGCGATGATCGCCTTTGGCGGCGCCGCCCCGCTGCATGCCGCGCGGCTGGCCGAGAAGCTGGAAATCGACACCATCATCATCCCGACCGGGGCCGGCGTCGGCTCGGCGCTGGGCTTCCTGAAGGCGCCGGTCGCCTATGAGGTGGTGCGCAGCCGGCACATGAAGCTGTCGCAGTTCGACTCATCCGTCGCCAATGCGACATTGAAGGAGATGCAGGAAGAGGCGCTGGCCATCGTGCGCGAGGGCGCGCCGACCGCCGATCTGGTGGAAATCCGCCAGGCCTATATGCGCTATGTCGGCCAGGGCCACGAGATCGCCGTCGATGTGCCGGTGCGCGACCTAACGCAGGCCGACGCGCAGCATATGGCCAGCGTCTTTGCTGAGGCCTATTCGGCGCTGTATGGCCGCACCATTCCCAATCTCGACATCGAAACCCTGAGCTGGACGCTGACCACCAGCACGAAGGTGGAAAAGCCGGCCCCGGTGCCGATGCCGAAGGCCACCCTGCCCGCCCCGGAACCGAAGAGCCGCAAGCAGATTTTCGATCCCGTGAAGACCGACCATGTCGAGGCCGGCATCTACTGGCGGCCCGATCTGAAGCCCGGCATGAAAATTCCCGGCCCGGCGCTGATCGCCGAGGAGCAGACCACCACCGTCGTCTCCTCCAGCTTCGATGCGCTGATCAACGAGCTGGACTATATTGTTCTCGTCCGCAAGCCGGCCGCCTGAGGAAGGACGCCCCATGACCAAGAATTCCGCGCTCGACCAGATCCATCTGCAGATCATGTGGAACCGCCTGCTCTCGGTCGTCGAGGAACAGGCGCAGGCGCTGATCCGCACCGCCTTCTCGACCTCCGTGCGCGAGGCCGGCGATCTGTCCGCCGGCGTGTTCGACGCACGCGGCCGCATGCTGGCCCAGGCGGTCACCGGTACGCCCGGCCATGTGAACGCGATGGCGGCCTCGGTCGGCTTCTTCCTGGAGCGGTTCCCGGCGGAAACGATGGAGGAAGGCGACGTTTACGTCACCAACGATCCCTGGCTCGGCACCGGCCATCTGCACGACTTTACCGTCGTCACGCCGACCTTCAAGGACGGCAAGATGGTCGCCCTGTTCGCCTCGACCAGCCATGTCGTCGATGTCGGCGGGCGCGGCTTCGGCGCCGATGGGCGGCAGGTCTATGAGGAAGGCATCAACATCCCGATCATGGCGCTGGCCAAGCGCGGCGTGATGAATGAATCGCTGCTGCACATCGTGCGGGTGAATGTGCGCGAGCCGGTGCAGGTCGAGGGCGACCTTTATTCGCTGGCGGCCTGCAATGAGACCGGAAGCCGCCGCCTGGTCGATATGATGCGGGAGTTCAACCTGGACTCCATCGATCCGCTGGGCGAGCACATCATCGAACACAGCCGGGCCGCCATGCTGGAAGAAATCCGCGCGCTGAAGCCCGGCACCTACAAGAATGCCATGCGCATCGACGGCTATGACAAGCCGATCGACATCGTCGCCACCATGACAGTCGGCGAGGACGGCATCGACGTGGATTTCGACGGCACCTCCGCCGTCTCCACCTATGGCATCAACGTGCCGCTGACCTATACCCAGGCCTATGCCAGCTTCGGCGTGCGCTGCATCATCGGCGGCAAGGTGCCGAACAATGCCGGATCGCTGGCGCCGGTGCGGGTGACCGCGACGGAAGGCTCGATCCTGAACGCGCCGCATCCCTGCGCCGTCGCCGCCCGCCATGCCGTCGGCCAGATGCTGCCGGACGTGGTGCTGGGCTGCCTGGAGCAGGTGATCGGCGAGGTGCCGGCGGAAGGCACGTCGTGCCTGTGGAACCCGATGCTGCTGGGCGGGCATGGCCTCGTCGGCGATGCCGATTACGGCAAGGCCACGCCGTTTGCCGTGAACCTGTTCCATACCGGCGGCACTGGCGCGCGTCCGACCAAGGACGGCTTGTCGGCCACCGCCTTCCCGTCCGGCGTGCGCAACACCCCGGTGGAGATCAACGAGACGGTCGCCCCGCTGATCGTCTGGAAAAAGGAATACCGCACCGACTCCGGCGGCGCCGGGCGCTATCGCGGCGGCACCGGGCAGGTCATGGTCATCACCCATGCCGAGGGCGCGCCCTTCGCCATCTCCTCGATGTTCGACCGCATGATCCACCCGCCGCGCGGCCGCAAGGGCGGCGGCGAGGGCCAGGTCGGCAAGATGTATCAGCGCGACAGCGGCCTCGGCATGAAGCCGAAGGGCCGCCAGCCGATCCCCGGCGGCGAGACGCTGGTGCTGGAGATGCCGGGCGGTGGCGGTTTCGGCCGCGCCCATGACCGGCCGGCAGCGGAAGTCGCGGCCGATGTGCTGGCCGGATTCGTCTCCCGCGAGGCGGCGGAACGCGACTATGGCGTGGTGCTGAACGACTATTACGATGTGGACGAATCGGCCACGCAGCAGCGCCGCGCGCAGGTGGCAGCGGAGTAATTCATTATCGTCACCCTCGGACTTGACCCGAGGGTCCAGAGAGGCTTCGCCGTTCGCTGGATGGTCGGATCAAGTCCGACCATGACGATTAAATGTGGCCCTAAGCCAGCTTTTCCTTGGTCTTCAGGAAGCGCAGCTTGGGGTTCTGCTCGATGGTGGTGTCGAGGTGCCAGTTGTTGCGCGCGAGGAAGACGGGATCGCCGTCATGATCCTCCGCCAGGGTCGAGCCGTTGGCGTCGCGGAATTTCTTCAGCACCAGCGGATCGTCGGTCTCGATCCAGCGCGCGGTGATGTACTGGGTCTGCTCGAACTTCACCGGGATGCCGTATTCGGTGCGGATACGGTCGGCCAGCACGTCGAACTGCAGCACGCCGACCACACCGACGATCCAGCCCGAATCCATCGTCGGCTTGAACACGCGGGCCGCCCCCTCCTCCGCCAGCTGCAACAGCGCCGCGCCCAGATGCTTGGCCTTCATCGGGTCTTCCGGGCGCACCCGCTGCAGCATTTCCGGCGCGAAGCTGGGAATGCCGGTGAACTGGATGTTCTCGCCCTCGGTCAGCGCGTCGCCGATGCGCAGATTGCCGTGGTTCGGGATGCCGATGATGTCGCCGGCCACCGCCTCCTCGGCGATCTCGCGATCCTGCGCCAGGAACAGCAGCGGATTGTGCAGGTTCACCTGCTTGTCGGTGCGCACATGCTTCAGCTTCATGCCGCGCTTGAAATGGCCGGAAGCGACACGGAAGAAGGCGATACGGTCACGGTGCTTCGGGTCCATGTTCGCCTGGATCTTGAACACGAAGCCGCTGACCTTGTCCTCCAGCGGATCGATATTGCGGCCAACCGCCGGCTGCGGGCGCGGCGGCGGGGCCAGCTTCGCCAGCCCGTCCAGCAGCTCGCGCACGCCGAAGCTGTTCACGGCGCTGCCGAAATAAACCGGCGTCAGATGCCCCTCGCGGTACATCTCCATGTCGAATTCCGGCATCAGGCCGCGCGCCATCTCCACCTGCTCGCGCAGCTCCGTGGCGGCGTAAGAAGGCAACAGCTTGTCGATCTGCGGATCGTCCAGCCCGGTACAGGTCACGGTCTCGCCGGAGAGCGCGCTGCGGCTCTTCGGCATCAGCACCAGCTGATCCTTCATCAGGTCGTAGCAGCCCAGGAAGCCCGGCCCCATGCCGATCGGCCAGGAGGCCGGGGTGACATGCAACTGCAGCGTCTCCTCGATCTCCGAGATCAGCTCGAACGGGTCACGCGCCTCACGGTCCATCTTGTTGATGAAGGTGATGATCGGCACGTTGCGCAGGCGGCAGACCTCGAACAGCTTGCGGGTCTGTTCCTCGATGCCCTTGGCGGCGTCGATCACCATGACGGCCGAATCCACCGCCGTCAGCGTGCGGTAGGTGTCCTCGCTGAAATCCTCATGTCCCGGCGTGTCGAGCAGGTTGAAGGTGCAATCATCATAGTCGAAGGTCATCACCGAGACGGTGACCGAGATGCCCCTCTCCTTCTCCACCTTCATCCAGTCGGAGCGCGCGCGCCGCGCGTCGCCGCGCGCCTTCACGGCGCCGGCAAGCTGGATGGCGCCGCCGAACAGCAGCAGCTTTTCGGTCAGTGTGGTCTTGCCGGCGTCCGGATGCGCGATGATCGCGAAGGTCCGCCGCCGCGAGACAATGTCCGCGAAGTCGGTCATGGGGCTCTTCAGGCGTTTCGAAACGTGGGCGTTAGGTGCCCCGTCGCGCCCGCGAAGTCAATGGCAGCGTGGAAATTCCCCCTTGCCTGCCGGGGCATTCTGCGGCCAACTTGATAGCGGTACTTACATTTAGGGATGTCCATGCGATGACCGAAACCACCGTAATCCGCAATGCCGACTGGGTCGTGGCCTTTGACAAGGCGAAGGGCGAGCATGTCTATCTGCGCGACGCCGATGTCGCCTTCGAGGGCAACCGTATCACCCATGTCGGCAAGGGCTACGAGGGCAAGGCGGATGTCGAGATCGACGGGCGCAACCGCGTCGTCATGCCGGGCATGATCAATGTCCATTCGCACCCGACCAGCGAGCCGCTGCGCAAGGGCATCACCGACGAAACCCGCAGCCCCGGCTTCTGGCATTCCTCGCTCTACGAATATCTCTCCACCTTCGAGAACGATCCGGACGGCTATGCCGCCTGCATGCAGGTGGCGCTGGCCGAGCTGCTGATGAGCGGCTGCACCACGGTCGCCGACCTGTCCATCGCCTTCGATGGCTGGCTCGACACACTGGCCGACAGCGGCATCCGCGCCGTCATCGCGCCGATGTACCGCGATGCGCGCTGGTACACGACCGACGGTCACGAGCTGAAATATGACTGGAACAAGGAAAACGGCCGCAAGGGCTTCGAGAAGGCGGCGCGGCTGCTCGACCTCGCCAAGCAGCACCCGTCGGGCCGGCTGTCCGGCATGGTCTGCCCGGCGCAGATCGACACCTGCTCGCCCGAGCTGATCCGCGACAGCTATGACCTCGCCGTCGAGAAGAACCTGCCCTTCCAGATTCACGCCGCCCAGTCGGTCACCGAATTCCTGGAGATGCAGCGCCGGCATGGGCTGACGCCGATCCAGTGGATGGAGTCCATCGGCGCGCTGGGCGAACACTCGATCATCGGCCATGGCATCTTCCTCGACCATCACCCCTGGCTGCACTGGACGACGCGCAAGGATCTGGGCCTGCTGGCCGACAGCGGCTCGACCGTGGCGCATTGCCCGACCGTGTTCGCCCGGCGCGGCATCACCCTGCGTACCTTCGGCGGCTATCTCCGCGCCGGGGTGAATATGGGCATCGGCACCGACACCTATCCGCATAATTTCCTGGAGGAGATGCGCTGCGTCGCCATGTATGCCCGCGTCATTGGCGAGAGCGTGGACGATCTGAACACCTCGGACGTGTTCAACGCCGCGACCATGGGCGGGGCCAAGGCGCTGCGCCAGCCGGACATCGGCGGTATAGCACCCGGCTTCAAGGCCGATATCGTGCTGCTGGATGCCAGACACCCAGCGATGATGCCGCTGCGCGAGCCGGTGCGCAGCCTGGTCTATGTCGCCGGCGACCGCGCAGTGAACGATGTGTTCGTCGATGGCAACCAAGTGGTGAAGGACGGCAAATGCCTGACCATCGACCTGCAAGCCGCCTCCGAGGCGCTGCAGGAAGCGCAGCAGCGCTCGCTGAAGAAAGTCTCGAAGCTGGACTGGAACGGCCGCAGCGCCGACGAGCTTGCGCCTATGGCCTATCGCACCGTTGACCGGCTAAACTGACTTCGAATCGTCACTCAACCTTCAAAAAAGAAACGCCCAAAACCATGACCAAGACCTATTTCCCGGCTGCCGGTTCCGATTGGGAACGGCAGGAGCCGGAAGCCGCCGGTTTCGATTCCGCCGCTCTTCAGGCCGCCGTCGATCATGCCGTCGCCAATGAGACC
>Ga0114898_1000384_pt1 | contig 35045 bp, 30 predicted proteins | sample Malvired_Geostar_FD_83496 | JGI IMG/M metagenome (GOLD analysis project Ga0114898, IMG submission 83496) | Marine viral communities from the Global Malaspina Expedition - Malaspina viral metaG DeepMed_Geostar | ecosystem: Environmental > Aquatic > Marine > Oceanic | place: Mediterranean Sea...
GAACATGGATGCCTGCATCCAGTGCAACCTGTGCGTTCGCGCCTGCCGCGAGGTACAGGTGAATGACGTGATCGGCATGGCCGGGCGCGGCCACGAAGCGGAGATCGTGTTCGATTTCGGCGACCCGATGGGCGACAGCACCTGCGTGGCCTGCGGCGAATGCGTGCAGGCCTGCCCGACCGGTGCGCTGATGCCGGCAAGCCTGCTGAAGGCGGACGGCCTGCCAGGCCCGCAGCCGGAGCGCGAAGTGGACAGCCTGTGCCCCTATTGCGGCGTCGGCTGCCAGCTGACCTTCCAGATCGCGGATAACCGAATCCTTGCAGTGAAGGGCCGCGACGGGCCGGCCAACCATAACCGGCTCTGCGTGAAGGGGCGCTACGGCTTCGACTATGTGCATTCGCCGGAACGGCTGACGAAGCCGCTGATCCGCCGCGAGGATGCCCCGAAGGCGCGCGCGCTGGAGGTCGATCCCGCCAACCCGCTGACGCATTTCCGTGAGGCGAGCTGGGAGGAGGCGCTGGAGAAGGCGGCCTCCGGCCTCGCCCGCATCCGCGACACGAACGGTCCCAACGCGCTGGCCGGCTTCGGCTCGGCCAAGGGCTCGAACGAGGAGGCCTATCTGTTCCAGAAGCTGGTGCGCACCGGCTTCGGCACCAACAATATCGATCACTGCACAAGGCTGTGCCACGCCTCCTCCGTCGCGGCGCTGATGGAGGGTATCGGCTCCGGCGCGGTGACCGCCCCCTTCTACGACTGTGCCAATTCAGACGTGATCATCGTCATCGGCGCCACGCCGACGGTGAACCACCCGGTTGCCGCCACCTTCATCAAGAACGCGGCCAAGCGCGGCGCGAAGCTGGTGGTCATCGACCCGCGCGGCCAGGGGCTGACGCGCCACGCCCATCTGCATCTGCAATTCCGGGGCGGCACCGATGTCGCGCTGCTGAACGGCATGATCCACACCATCATCGCGGAAGGGCTGACCGACCCCGCCTACATCGAGCGCTTCACCGAGGGCTTCGAGGAGCTGAAGGCCCGTACCGCCGCCTTCAGCCCGGAGAAGATGGAAGGCGTCTGCGGCATTCCCGCCGAGCGTATCCGCGAGGTCGCACGGCTCTATGCCACGGCGAAGGCCGCGATGATCTTCTGGGGCATGGGCATCTCGCAGCACACCCATGGCACCGACAATGCGCGCTGCCTGATCGCGCTGGCGCTGCTGACCGGCCAGATCGGCCGGCCCGGCACCGGGCTGCACCCGTTGCGCGGCCAGAACAATGTGCAGGGGGCGTCGGACGCCGGGCTGATCCCGATGTTCCTGCCGGATTACCAGCCGGTCGAGAATGCGGCGGTGCGCGGGGCCTTCGAGGCCGAATGGGCGGCCGCCATCGCCCCCAACAAGGGCCTGACCGTGGTCGAGATCATGAATGCCGCGCACCGGGGCGAGATACGCGGCATGTACATCATGGGTGAGAACCCGGCCATGTCGGACCCGGACCAGACCCATGTGCGCGAAGCGCTGGCAAGGCTTGACCATCTGGTGGTGCAGGAAATCTTCCTGACCGAGACCGCCGCCTTCGCCGATATCATCCTGCCGGCCACCGCCTTCCCGGAGAAGGATGGCAGTTTCACCAACACCAACCGGCAGGTGCAAATCGGCCGCAAGGCCATCGATGCGCCGGGCGAGGCGCGGCAGGACTGGTGGATCATCCAGGAACTCGCCAACCGGCTGGGCCTCGGCTGGAATTATGGCCACCCGCGCGACGCCTATGAGGAGATGCGCGGCCTGATGCCCTCGATCCGGGGCATCGGCTGGGACCGGCTGGAACGCGAGGGCTCCGTCACCTACCCGTGCGACAGTGCGGACGATCCGGGGCAGGAGGTGATCTTCGGCGACGGTTTCCCGACGGCAAGCGGCAAGGCGCGCTTTGTTGCCGCCGACATCGTGCCGCCAGACGAGATACCGGACACGGAATATCCGTTCATCCTGACCACCGGGCGGGTGCTGGAACACTGGCATACCGGGGCGATGACGCGCCGCGCCACCGTGCTGGACGCCATCGAGCCGGAGCCCTTCTGCCATCTGTCGCCCGCCGACCTGGTGACGGCCGGCATCGAACCGGGAGACACGATCCGCGTGCGCACACGGCGCGGCGCCATCGCGCTGAAGGCGCGCGCCGACCGCGACGTGCCCAGCGGCACGATCTTCATTCCGTTCTGCTATGCCGAGGCGGCGGTCAATTTCCTGACCAACCCGGCGCTCGATCCCGATGGCAAGATACCGGAGCTGAAATTCTGCGCCGCCCGTGTCGAACGCACCAACCTGGAAGCGGCGGAGTAGCCCCTACTCCTCGACCGCGTCCACGTCGATCGGCACGCCGGGCGCGTATTTCGTGGTCTGCAGCACCTGCATGGTCTTCACGTGGTTCACGTTGGGGGCGGCGGTCAGCCGCTCGTCCACGAAGGTCTTGTAGGCGTCCCAGTTCTCCGCCACGACCTTCAGCAGGAAATCCGCCTCGCCGGCCAGCATGTGGCACTCGCGCACCTCGGCCCAGCCATTGACGGTATCCTCGAAGATGCGCAGATCGGCCTTGGCCTGGCTGGACAGGCCGATCAGCGCGAACACCGTCAGCTCGTAGCCCAGCAGCTCGGGCGCGATATCGGCGTGGTAGCCGCGGATGAAGCCCGCCTCCTCCAGCGCGCGCACGCGGCGCAGGCAGGGCGGTGCAGAGATGCCGGCGCGGCGCGCCAGATCCACATTGGTCATCCGGCCCTGCTGCTGCAGATCGTCGAGGATGCGCCGGTCGATACGGTCGAGTTTCACGCGCCGGGTCGGCATAAGGCTTCCTTGAAGAGTGACGGGGTTTGATTTCGGGCATCCATACTGGCCCAAATTTGCGCAACTATATAACAACAAGCCGCAAGTCGTGCAATTATGTTGCGCAATTTTTTTACCCGCCCCGCTTCCGCTGGCGGCTTGCCGGAAGCAGCCCGGCATGTCAGTTTGCCGCCCCTTTACAGCGCTTTCGGGATTCACGCCGCAATGAACACATCCGCACTGACCTGCTGGGTGGTGACCGACGGCAAGGTCGGCATGGAGATTCAGGCCATCGGTCTTGCCGAGGCGCTGGGCATCGAGCCGGTGGTGAAGCGCATCGCCCCTGCCCTGCCCTGGCGCTGGCTGCCGCCATCGCCGCTGTGGGCCTCGCTCTCCGCCGCCGGGCCGGACGGCGACCGTCTGGACCCGCCCTTCCCCGATATCCTGATCGCCAGCGGCCGGCAGTCGGCCGGCCCCGCCATTGCCATGCGCAAGGCGAGCGGCGGCAGGACCTTTACCGTGCAGATCCAGGACCCGAAGGTCGATCCCCGGCATTTCGACCTGATGATCGTGCCGGAACATGACACGGTGCGCGGCGAGAATGTGTTCACCACCTTCGGCTCGCTGAACCGCGTCACCCGCGCCCGCCTGGATGCGGAGGCAGCAAAGTTCGCGCCGCAGCTGGCCCATCTGCCGCGCCCGCTGGTCACCGTCTCGGTCGGCGGCAGCAACGACCGCTACCGGCTGGACAGGGCCGCCATCGACGATCTCAGCGACAGGCTGCTGGCCCTGGTGCGGGAGCGCGGTGTCGGGCTTGCCGTCACGCCCTCGCGGCGCACCGGTGCGGAAAACGAACGCCGGCTGCGCGACCGGCTGGCCGGCGCGCCGGCTGTGGTCTGGGACGGTACGGGCGAGAACCCCTATTTCGGCTATCTGGGCCTCGCCGACCATCTGGTCGTCACCTGCGATTCGGTGAACATGGTCTCGGAAGCCTGCGCCACCGGCAAGCCGGTGCATGTCGTCATGCTGGAAGGCAGCGGCAGCGCCAAGTTCGGGCGGTTCCACGACGCGATGCGCGAAGCCGGCTATACAAGGCCCTTCACCGGCGCGCTGGAGGACTGGACCTACACGCCGCTGGACGAGACCGCCCGCGCCGCCGCCGAGGTGACGCGGAGGCTGGCGCTGCGACACCGTGAATCATGACGGTGCGTTGTAATTGACGGCGGCGGGCCGTACATATTCGATCAGGCAAATGGATGGCCCGCTATGAGCATGATCGACCTCGACTCCTTTCGCGCGAAGACGCTGGAAAGCGACCCCTTCCCCTATCTGGTGCTGGATAATTTCGTGCAGCCCGAACTGGCCGCCGAGATCGGGCGCGACTTCCCCGACATCGGCAAGGGCGGCAGCTTCGATTTGTCCACCGTCAGCCCCGGCCCGGCCATGCAGGCACTGATCGACGAACTGCAAGGCGATGCCGTGCGCGATGCCTTCGCCGCGAAGTTTGGAATCGACCTGACCGACCGGCCCACCACCTTCACCCTGCGCGGCATGAGCCGGGAGAAGGATGGCCGCATCCACACCGACAGCAAGACCAAGCTGATCACCGTGCTGATCTACCTGAACGCCGACTGGCAGGATGGCGCCGAGGGCGGCAAGCTGCGCATGCTGCGCTCCCCCTCCGACCTGGAGGATTACGTCGCCGAGGTCTCGCCCGGCTTCGGCACCATGGTCGCCTTCAAATGCGTGGAGAATGCCTGGCACGGCCACAAGCCCTTCGTCGGCCAGCGCCGCTCCATCCAGCTGAACTGGGTGGTCAGCGAGGAAGCCGTGGCCGCCAGCCGCAGCCGGCACCGGATTTCCGCCTTCTTCAAGAAGCTGTTGCCGGCCTGACCGGCGCCGCTTTCTCCCGATAACAAGAAACCGAAAAGCGACGCGACATGGCGCTGAAGATCGAGACCTTCAACAATCTGACCGGCGGGCATGCCTTCTTCAAGGCGATCGGCCATCCGCTCTCGCTGGCGCCGATCACGGCGCTGCTGAAGAAGCTGGGCAAGGCCGGGCCGGTCGCAATCTATGATCCGCTGGGCTTCCTGCAACCCTTCGCGGAAATCCACGGCCTTGGCGCGCTGAGCCTCGCCGGCCTCTATGTCCAGAATATCGACAAGGTGGGCGAGAGCCTGCTCGGCCAGCCGGCGCAGCCGGTGACGGCGCTGCGCGACAGCGGCGCGAAAGCGGTGTTCGTCGCCGCCTACGATGCGGCCCGGCTGATCGACCATATCCGCCATCTGGTGCCCGCAGGGGCGCAAATCGTCTCGCTGGACGATGCCCGCCTGCCCGAGGCGATGCTGACCAACCGGCGCACTTATCTCGATCCGCTGAACTTCGCCACCAACATCGCGCTGTTCCGCGACGAAGGCGGCCATCATACCCGCGTGGTAACGGCGAATTACTGGGCCGGCTATGGCGCCACGGGCGTGTCGCTCTGGTGCTGCCTGTTCGATGCCGAGGGCAACCGTCTGGCCGACTGGCGCGAGAGCCTGCCGGACGCCGCCGCCAGCGTGGTGCTGGACAGCCGGCAAATCCGCGCGCGGCTCGGCCTCGGCGATTTCTGCGGCAGTCTGTTCCTGCACGCTATCGGCGTGCGTGGCCATGATGTGGTGAAATACGCGCTGGACACCTATGGCGACGAACCCTCGGTGCTGTCCTGTACCCATGACGCCAATGCCTGGCCCGCCGATTTCTATGCCGGCCTGCCGGCCCCGGCGGAGGGCGAAAAAGTGCTGCTGTGGCTGCAGAACGCCCATCCCAGCCCGATCCCGGCCGGCGGCATCGGCCTGAACCTGATGGGTAGCCCGGAGATCGCCTGGCTCGACCGGGAAATCCCCGGCTTCGGCAGTCATGCGCTGGAAGTGGCCGAGCTGCTGCCCGATGCGCGCTGGCCGCAACAGATCGAGATCCAGGCCGGCAAATATATCGTCCGCCCGCGCTATGAGGTGGTGCAGGCGAATGGCCGCCGCCGCATCGCCCATGCCAATGTGGAGCGCGTCGATCTGAAGCCCGATCCGCGCCTGCCGGAGATTTCCAACCTGATGGGCAAGGGCTTCGTGCTGCCGGCCCCGGTGCTGCCGACAGACCGCTTCGAATCGGTGCTGCTGCCGACGCCGATGGCGACGACCCAGGACACGCTGCCGGTCTCGGTCGCCATCTATGACGAGACGGGCCGCGAGGTGGCGCAGCAGCGCCTCGGCACGCTGAAGCGCAGCGACAGCGTGGCGGTCGAGTTGAAAGAGATGATCGACGGCCAACTGAAGGGCGGCTATGGCCATGTCGAGCTGCTGTACGATTTCGCCGATGGCGGCGCCGGCGATGGCTGGCTGCACGGTCTGTTCCGCTATCGCGACAAGCTGACCGGCCATGCCGCCGATTCCAGCTTCGGCGCGCACATCTTCAACACGGTGCTGACCTATAAAAACGAGCCGCAGAGCTATGCCGGCCGCGCGCCCGGCCTTTCGACCCGGCTATTCCTGCGCCTCGGTTCCGAACCGCTGGACACCATCTGCCATCTGATCTACCCGGCCTCCACACCATGGCACGGCACGTCACAGACGGACCTGGTGCTGACATCCGCCGCGGGTGCGGAGATCGCGACAAAGCGGGTGGAGATCGCCTGTTCCGGCAGCTTCTTCTTCCGCTATTCCGAGGTGTTCGACGAGGCCACGCGGGCGAAGGCCGGCGACGGCGCCTATATCCTGATCCGCGACGTGACCTGCAGGCTGTTCGGTTTCCACGGTTTGATCCGCGAGGCCGGCCCGGACGGCGCCTTCAGCCTTGACCACATGTTCGGCTTCTAGCCCCCTGCCGGACGATGACGGACATCCGCCTGCGTCTGGCCGGTGCTGAGGATATCCCGGCCATCGCCGGGCTGATCCGCGACATCGACCTGTATTACCGCTCGCCGGATGCGCAGACCGTCGAAGCGACGGAAGCCAGGCTGCGCCAGCATGATTTCGGCGGCTCGGCCAAATTCGAGATTCTGCTGGCGGAGATCGATGAGGGTCAGGGCTGGCAGGCCGCCGGCATCGCCACGCTGGCGACGCTCTATTCCACCAACGCCTCGCGGCCGGCCTTCTTCATCAAGGATCTGTTCGTGCGGGACGCTTGGCGCGGCCATGGGCTGGGCCGCAAGCTGATGCGCCGGATCGCGGCGCTGGCGCTGGAACGCGATTACGCCCGCATCGACTGGACCGCCGAGGCCGGCAGTCCGGATACGCTGCGCTTCTACGATTCCATCGGCGCGCAGCGGCGGGAGGAGAAAATCTTCTTCCGCCTGAATGGCGAGAACCTCCGCACGCTGGCGGAGGAATAACCCCTTACGCCAACACAAAAAGCCGCCTCACCGAGGCGGCTTCATCATGTCCCGTGCAAGGGAAGAAGGGCTGTTTAGAAGCCCTCGCGCTCCAGGCGCTTGCGCAGCAGCTTACGATGCCGGCGCACAGCTTCCGCCTTTTCGCGGGCGCGCTTCTCGGACGGCTTTTCGTAATTACGGCGCAGCTTCATCTCCCGGAAGACACCTTCACGCTGCATCTTCTTCTTGAGGGCGCGGAGGGCCTGGTCGACATTGTTGTCACGGACGACTACTTGCACGGCAGATACTGCTCCTAAGGTCTAATTCGTTCAGGACGGATCAGGGCGCGCCATACGGCCCGACCGGCTTCCACCCATCGAGAGGCGCGCTTGATAGCATAAGCCTTCACGCTTGTGAAGGGGGTCGAGTCGGCTTTACCGCCACCGCCCCGCACCCCATATTGCTGTTTATGAGCATAAAACAGATCCTGCGCATGGGCCACCCCATGCTGGCCCGCATCGCCGACCCGGTCCAGGACCCGGCCAGCCCCGCCATCGCGGCGCTGGTTCAGGATCTGAAGGACAGCCTTGCCGCCGTGGGCGGAACCGGCCTCGCCGCGCCGCAGATTGGCGTGCCGCTGCGCGTTGTCATCTTCGCCGTGCCGCCGCACCGGACGACGGGCGCACCGGACGACCAGCCGCAGGAACTGATCGAGCTGATCAACCCGGAGATCGAGCCGCTGGGGCCGGAGATCGCGCTGGGCTGGGAGGGCTGCTTGTCGATCCCCGGCATGCGCGGCGAGGTGCCGCGCCCCGCGCGTATCCGCTATCGCGGCCTGCGTCTCGATGGCACCATGGTCGAGCGTGAGGTTGGCGGCTTCCATGCCCGCGTCGTTCAGCATGAATGCGACCATCTGGACGGGGTGCTCTATCCCCTGCGCATGACCGACATGAGAAGCTTCGGCTTCACCGACGAACTGATCGCCGCCGGCACGGCGGCCCCGATATCACAACCGGCAAAGGTGTCCTGATGGCCAGAACCGCAAAAAAGAAGATGGACATGGACGATCTGCCCGCCCTGCGCGACGCGCTGCTGGAGGCAACGCTGCCGCACATTGCCTTCGATGGCTGGAGTGTGGCGGCGCTGCGCCATGGCGCCACCGATATCGACCTGCCGCCCGATGCGGTCGAACGCGCCTTCCCCGGCGGGGCGGCGGACGCCGTTGCGCATTTCATCGCGCACGCCGACCGCCAAATGCTGGACGCGCTGGACAGGCTGGACCTGCCGTCGATGAAGGTGCGCGAGCGTATCGCCACCGCGATCCGCGTGCGGCTGGAACAGGCCGCCGACCATAAGGAGGCCGTGCGCAAGGCGCTGGCCTTCACCGCCCTGCCGCAGCATGCCGGGCTGGCGCTGAAATCGCTCTACCGCACGGTCGATGCCATCTGGTACGCGGCGGGCGACACCGCGACCGACTATAATTTCTACACCAAGCGCGCCCTGCTGGCCGGGGTCTATTCCTCGACATTGCTGTACTGGCTGGAGGACAAGTCGGAGGGTCACGAGGCGAGCTGGAACTTCCTCGACCGCCGCATCGCCAATGTCATGAGCATCCCGAAGCTGACCGGCAAGCTGCGTGGTGTGGCCAGCAAGCTGCCCAACCCGTTCCTGCTGTTCAAGGGGCCGAAAGGCGCGCGGCGCGGCCCGTTCCGCCCAGCCGCCTGAACTGACTCCGCCTAATCCGGCCAGACAGGCTGGTGGCTGCCGAGCGGCATTGAGGGCCGCTCCCAGCGCGGCGGCGTTTCCGACAATAGTCCCGCATGGCGCACGGCGGTCAGCCGCCCGAAGCCGGAATGGCTGTCCTCCAGCAGGTCGGCGACATCCGCCTGTGACGGATCGGGTGCGGCCAGCCCGCCCTTGAGACGGCCCAGCCCGCGCAGCCAGCGGCCGGTCTGCGCCAGCGACACCCGGACATGCCAGCTGCCGCCCTCCTGCCTCTGCCGGGCGAGTGCGGCCATCGCGCCATAGGCCATCAGATAGCCGGACGCATGGTCGAGCGCCTGCGCCGGCAGCGGCTTCGGCCCGTCGATGCCGGCGGCCTCGGCCTCCGCCACATTCAGGCCGGACGCGGTCTGCACCAGCGAATCGAAGCCGCGCCGTCCGGCCCACGGCCCCTCATGCCCATAGGCCGACAGCGTGACATAGATGATCCCGGGACGGATCGCCGCAGCCTGCTCCGGCCCGAAGCCGAGCGACCCAATGCCGCCAGGGCGATAGCCCTGGATCAGCACATTGGCGCCGCGCAACAGCGCCTCGAACCGCGCCTTGTCCGCCGCCGCCCGCAGATCGAGCTGCGCCGACAGCTTGCCGCGCCCGGTATCGATCACCAGCGGTTCGACCGAGGGCAGATGCGGCGCCGTTACCAGCAGCACATCGGCGCCATGCGCCGCCAGCGTGCGCCCGCCGACCGGCCCGGCAATGATCCGCGTGAGGTCCAGCACCCGCACGCCGGAGAGCGGCCTGTCTCCTGATGGCAGCATCAGCGGCGGAGCCTCGCCGATCTTCTCCAGGCTCATCAGCGGCAGCGCGGCAACCGCCTGCCCCTGCGGGTGCGCGTCCCATTCCGCGAAGCTGCGCATGGCGGTGACGACCAGCTTCGCCGCAGCGGCCTTCTGCTCGAAATCCTCCGCCCTCCAGCCCTTCAGCGCCTCGGCCACGGCCTCGCGCTCGCCGGCACAGCCGAGGATCGCCAGCACGCCCTCGTGGTGATGCGGGAAATTGGTGTGCAGCCGCACCCAGCGCCCGTCGCCGCAGCGATAAGTACCGGCAATGCTGTCCCACAGCTCCGGTGCCGGGCCGCCATCGACGCGCAGATAGCGTTCGCTGCGGAACTCTGCGGCGGCATGGCGCATATCGACGCTGACCGACTGTTCCCGGCCGCTGCGCAGCCGGTCCAGCGCCGCCGCCGCCAGTGCAGAGGCGGCGATGCTGGCCTGTGCCGCCGTGCCGACCGCGAAGGAGGATGGCAGGGCCGGCTCCGCCCCGGTCAGGGTGACGCGCGACAGTGCCGCCTCCGGCTGGCCCAGCAGCCGCCACAGGTCGGAAAGCGCGGCAGCGGGACCCCTCGCCATCACATCACCGCGGCGTTTTGAACTCGATCTCGACGAAGACGATCTCGCGGTCGGTCAGGTTGATCACGTCATGCTCGACGCCGGCATCGCGATAATAGGAATTCCCCAGCTTTATCGGGCTTTCGGTGCGGCTGCCGTCGGGATGCTGCAGCGTCAGCACGCCGTCCGTCGTCGGCACCACGACATAATCGTAGCCATGTTTGTGCCAGCCGGTCGCATGGCCCGGCGGAAAGCGCCATTCGGTGACGCAGACACGGTCATTGTCGGCCTGCTGGGTGGCGATGGCGGCAGGGTAATCGGCCATGACGGGAAGCTCCAAAGCTGTAAGGAAGAGTGAGTGCTTTAAGAGCCTGTCACGTCAGCCCGTCGAAGCCAAGCAGGACAGTGATGCCGATCACCGCGAAAATCGCGGCGGCCGCCCCATGCACCAGCTTCAGCGGCACATGGCGGGCCGCGGCCTCGCCCAGCAGCACGGCCGGGGTATTGGCGATCATCATGCCCGCCGTGGTGCCGGCAATGACGGCGAGCAGCGACTCGAACCGCGCCGCCAGCACAATGGTGGCGATCTGCGTCTTGTCGCCCATCTCGGCCAGGAACATGCAGACCAGCGCCGCCAGGAAGGCGCCATGCCCCCGGAAGCGCGGCACCTCCTCCTCATCCAGCCTGTCAGGGATCAGCATCCAGGCGGCCACGGCGAGGAAGGACAGGCCCACCACCCAGCGCAGCCAGTCGTCGCCGATCAGCCCGGCCGCCACCGTGCCGATGAATCCTGCCAGCGCGTGATTGGCCACGGTCGCCACGAAAATCCCCAGCAGGATCGGCACTGGCTGGCGATAGCGGGCGGCCAGCAACAAGGCCAGCAGCTGCGTCTTGTCGCCAATTTCGGCGAGGGCGACCACACCGGTCGAAACGAGAAAGGCTTCCATGAAATCGCATCGGGTCGGACGGCGGACACACTTCGACATCGTCAGCCCGCCGTCCCGACCCGGGTTCGCGGCTGTCGATGTCAAAGGTCTCGCCAAACCGGGTGCGGGGACCGGATAATCCGGCTCCGCTGGCTGTTCGCGCCATGTCATCGCCCGAAGAGGCAATGCCAAGTCTGTTGACGCGACCTCCCCTCAACCGCGTTACCGCGAAGGGGGGACGGCTACTCCCCAATGACGCGGCGGACGGTACTCAGGGAGCCGGGGGCTGTCAAGCGTGGGGGCTCGCTCTGTCAGAGTGCCCATCCTCCTCCCGTCACCCCCGCACTTGTTGCGGGGGTCCATGGTCCAGCCCGCATAGGCGATGCCGAAGCAAGCCGAGGCCTGGATTCCCGCAACAAGTGCGGGAATGACAGTCAGAGGAAACCGGGTATCAGCGCCTTCACGCCGGCAGGCGCTGGTCGTACTCCGCGCGCAGGCTGACCCAATGGTCCCAGTGCGGTGCCGGTGTCGTACCGGCCAGACGCGCGGCCAGGATGTCCAGATGCGCATGCCAGCCGGAGGAAACGTTCAGCAGGATATCCCGGTTGGGCACGCGGCGGTGGATGATGGTCAGCAGCACCTCAGCCCCCTGCTGCTCCAGCGTGAAGGCGACCTCGCCGGTCTGCTTTTCGCCCCAGCTGATAACCAGCCGGCGCGGCGCGGCGCAGTCGAGGATGGTGCAGGTCATGCGGTGCTCCTCCGGCATGTGCGCCGGGCGTTGGCCTGGCGGGTCGGTCAGCTCGTCATTGCGCCAGACGAACTCGAAGCTGCTGCCGGGCTTGCCGTCCATGGCACCCGCCGCCAGCCACTGGCGACGCAGCTCGCCATCCGTCAGATAGGCCCAGACAAGCTCGATGGGGCCGGGCAGCAGGCGCTGGATCTTCAGCGTGGCGGGTTCGATCAGGCTGCCATAGGCATCCAGACTCATGGTGTCGCTCATTTTTCGTCTCCTTCCGGGGTCTCGGTCTTCGAGGGTTGGGGGGATTTGCCGGCATCCTCCTGGCGCAACAGACGCTCGAGGATGTCCAGCCGCTCGGTCCAGAAGCGCTGGTAGAAGCCCAGCCAGTCATGCGCGCTGGCCAGCGGTCCGGGTTCGAGGCGGCAGAGATGGGTCCGGCCGCGCACCTCGCGGCGGATCAGCCCGGCCCTCTCGAGGGTCTTGATGTGCTTGGAGGCCGCCGCCAGCGAGATCGCGAAGGGGTCGGCCAGCTGGCTCACCGTGCGCTCGCCATCGGCCAGGGCCTGCAGCATCTGCCGCCGCGTGGGATCGCCGAGGGCGTGGAACACATTGTCCAGCTGTATGTTTTCATGTTCAACCATACGGTTAAATATAATCGGCCGATTTCGATAGTCAACCACTTTGTTGAATGTTAAAGAACACCCGCATCGGGCCGGGCGGTGCTGGCCGGGTTTTCTTGAGCAATCGGGGATGATGATGAGCCGCGACACACTGTTCCTGCTGCGCCCGAACTTCACGGACCCGGCCTATCCTGGCCAGCGCTTCTATTGCTGGCATTGCGCGCTGATGGAGGGCGTGCTGGCGTCCTTCCCGGAGCTTGCCAATCGCCTTGATGTCGTGCGGGTCGCCTGGCCCCGGCCTAGGCAGCCGGTCATCGACCTGGCCGGTGAAGAGAACCAGTCCGTGCCGCTGCTCGTGCTGGCGGAGGGAGCGTCATCGGCGCACCAGACCGGCACGCATGAAGGCAGGGCGCTCGTCGCCGGCAAGGACGCTATCCTCGCCGCCCTGTCGGAACGGCACGGCTTCCCCGACCCGCATCCCTGAGACCTGAGGCCCTTGAAGCCCCCTGGGGGCATGGCTCCCCTGCGCCTGTCCGGCAGCCATGCGCGCCGTTTTTCTGGCATGCCCCGCTTGACGCTGCTAAACAGGACAACCCACTTGTGGATAAATGCCGGTTAGCGGCACAGTAATACGGAATTGGGATACGAAATAGGAACCGGGACAGGTTCCGCTGCGGGAGTGAAGATGATGGCCGAGAAATGGTCGCCTGAGAATTGGCGCACGAAGCCGGTGAAGCACCTGCCGTCCTATCCGGACGCAGAGGCGCTGACGGCTGCTGAAGAACAGCTCTCGGTCTATCCGCCGCTGGTTTTTGCCGGCGAGGCCCGAAAGCTGAAAAAGGCGCTGGCCAAGGTGTCGGAAGGCAAGGCTTTCCTGCTGCAGGGCGGCGATTGCGCCGAGAGCTTCAAGTAATTCCACCCGAACAACATCCGCGACACCTTCAAGGTGCTGCTGCAGATGGCGGTGGTGCTGACCTTCGGCGGTGCCGTGCCGGTGGTGAAGGTCGGCCGCCTGGCCGGCCAGTTCGCCAAGCCGCGCTCGTCGCCCACCGAGGAGATCGGCGGCGTGACGATGCCAAGCTATCTCGGCGACATCATCAACGGCATGGAATTCGAGGAAGCGGCCCGGCAACCCGACCCGCAGCGCATGCTGCGCGCCTATAACCAGTCGGCGGCGACGCTGAACCTGCTGCGCGCCTTCAGCCAGGGCGGGTTCGCCGACCTGCATTCTGTGCATCGCTGGAATCTGGGCTTCGTGGAGCGCAGCCCGCAGGGCGAGCGCTATGCCGAGATCGCCGACCGCATCGACGAATGCCTGGCCTTCATGAATGCCTGCGGCATCACCGGCGACAGCGTGCCGCAGATGCGCGAGACCGAGTTCTACACCTCGCACGAGGCGCTGCTGCTGCCCTATGAACAGGCGCTGACGCGCGTCGATTCGACCACGGGCGACTGGTATGATTGTTCCGCCCATATGGTGTGGATCGGCGACCGGACGCGCCAGCCGGATGGCGGGCATGTCGAGTTCTGCCGCGGCATCAAGAACCCGATCGGCCTGAAATGTGGGCCCAGCCTGCCGGTGGACGATCTGCTGCGGCTGATCGATATCCTGAACCCGACGAACGAGCCGGGTCGGCTGACGCTGATCGCCCGCATGGGCCACGACAAGGTGGAAAAGCATCTGCCGCCGCTGATCCGCGCGGTCGAGCGCGAGGGCCGCAAGGTGGTCTGGTCGTCCGACCCGATGCATGGCAACACGATCAAATCCTCGACCGGCTACAAGACCCGGCCGGTGGACCAGATCCTGACCGAGGTGCGGCGCTTCTTCGATGTGCACCAGGCCGAAGGCACCCATGCCGGCGGCGTGCATTTCGAGATGACCGGCCAGGACGTCACCGAATGTATCGGCGGCGCCCAGGCGATCACCGAGGAAGCCCTGCAGGATCGCTATCACACCCATTGCGATCCGCGTCTCAACGCCTCGCAGGCACTGGAGCTTGCCTTCCTGCTGGCGGCCGAGCTGAAGGAATCACGCACCATCGACCGGCGCGTCCAGGCAGCCCAGTAATCTTCCACCTCCCCCTTCCCGGCCCGCTTTACGAATCCGCGCCGGGAAGGGAGCCGTGGACTAACGGAAGGACCGGACCGCCGCAAGGCGGGCGGCTGCAACGGCGATGACTCCCGACATCAACGACATCCCGAAGCTGACGGACAAATACTTCCTGAAGAGCAAGGAGGTCGTCCGCCGCTTTGGCGACGCCCGGGTCACCTATGGCGTGTTCATGCGGCGGCCTGTCACCTTCGCACCGCGGCTGGCCGTCGAGTGGCTGCAAGGCGTGGCCAGGGCGCGCGGCACGGAATTCGACATAGCGCTGAACTTCAAGGAAGGGTCCTGGGTCGGCGCCGGCGATCCGATGATGTACATCACCGGCCCGCTCTCCCATCTGGTCGATCTGGAGACGATCTTCCTGCAGAAGATCGGGTCGGCCTGTGTCGCCGCCTATAACGCCTATACCATCTGTTCCGACCTGCCGGACGTCGCCTTCCTGGCGATGGATGCGCGCCACTGCGCCGGGCAGGAGATGATGGAGCTGATGGCCTATGGTGCCTCGGTCGGCTCCGAGAAGGCGAAGAAGAAGGTCGGCGCCGTCGGCTTCATCGGCTGCGCCACCGACGCGACCGCGCATTTCTTCGGCACCGAGAAGGGCCTCGGCACCATGCCGCACGCGCTGATCGGCTATGCCGGCTCCACCCTGCGCGCGGCGGAGATTCTGCACGAGACCTACCCGGACGAGCCGATGACCGTGCTGGTCGATTATTTCGGCCAGGAGATCACGGACGCGCTGGCCGTGTGTCGCCGCTTCCCCGACCTCGCGGCGGCCGGGCTGTTGTCGGTCCGCATGGACACCCATGGCGGCCGCCATGTCGAGGGTCTGGACATGGCGCAGAGCTATGCCGTGCTCGACCGCAACTGCCCGGAGGCGATCCGTGGCTACCGCAGCGATAAGGAACTGCGCTACCTGATCGGTACCGGCATATCCGCCGCCGGCATCTGGCACATGCGCGAGCAGCTCGACCAGGCTGGCTTCCCGAAGGTGAAGATCGTCGCCTCCAGCGGCTTTTCCCCGGAAAAATGCCGGATGATGGCGGTTTCGCGCGCACCGGTCGATGTGATCGGCACCGGCTCCTACCTCCCGGAGAAGTGGAGCGAGACCTACGCCACCGCCGACATCATCGCCTATGAGGGCAAGCCGATGGTGAAGCTGGGCCGCGAATTCCTGATGCAGCGCTGGGAAGAAATGCAACAGAATCCCGGATCGCCCCCCGGATCGTCCCTGGGCCTGGTATCGGGGGATAGATGAGCCTTGTTCCGCTGAAGGATATTCTGGGGGAACTGTCGGAGGCCATGCAGGAGAATTGCAGCCAGCTGCCGCAGAACCGGACCCCCGCCATGGTCTATACCCTGGCCAAGGGTGCTGCCGATATCCATGACGGGGCCGTGAACAGCCTGAGGCCCTCGCTGCCCCCAACCAAGGAGATCGCCTGCGCCGCCGGCTGCAGCCATTGCTGTCACTTGCCGGTGGTAACGGAGGCGATCACCGTCTTGCGGCTGGCGCATTACATCCGCACCAATTTCTCGCCGGAGGCGATCGAGGCGCTGCGCACCCGGATTGCCGCCCGGCAGGCGCAGCTGCTGCCTCTGGACAGCGCGTCGCGGCGGCATTTCCGGCAGGCCTGTCCGCTGCTGGAAAACAACCAATGCAGCGCCTATGAGGCCCGGCCGCTGATCTGCCGCAGCTTTAATTCCTTCGATGAATCGGCCTGTCGCACGGAGATCCTCGAAAAGGCCAATGATTTCTATATGGAAGGCTATCCGCTTCCGTTCGAGATTGGCAGCGCGCTGACAAGGGGCATGGTCAGCGGTCTTTCGAGCGCCGGCTATCGCGACGCCCAGCTCGATCTGGCTGCCGCCCTCGGCGTGGCGCTGGATCGTGCCGACGCGGCCGAGGCCTGGCTGGCCGGCGAGGATATCTTCGCCAACTCACTGGTCGCTTGATCGGTTTCAGGCTGGCCGATAGGGTTCGTCCAACGATAATCATAAAACGCCCGGAAACGCGGAATTTCCATGCCTGACACGCCCCCTCACGCTGCCGATCTGGCCCCAGATATGGCCCCTGACCTGCCCCCCTCCGATTTACCGATGTCCGGCATTCGCGTGCTCGACTGTGCGACCTTCATCGCCGCCCCCTACACCGCCGCCATACTGGGCGAGTTCGGCGCCGAGGTGATCAAGGTGGAGCAGCCCGGCGAGGGCGATCCGTTCCGCAAGTTCGGCACGCCGGCGGCGCGCGACACGCTGGCCTGGCTGTCGGAGGCACGGAACAAGAAGAGCGTCACGCTGAACCTGCGCGACCCGAAGGGTGCCGACCTGTTCCGCCAGCTGATCGCGCAGTCTGATGTGCTGTGCGAGAATTTCCGCCCCGGCACGCTGGAAAAATGGGGCCTCGGCTGGGAAGAGCTGAAGCGGATCAACCCGCGCCTCGTCATGCTGCGGGTCTCCGGCTACGGGCAGGATGGCCCCTACCGCGACCGGCCTGGCTTCGCGCGTATCGCGCACGCCTTCGGCGGCCTGACCTATCTGGCAGGGCTGCCGGGTGAGTTGCCGGTGACGCCGGGCTCTACCTCGCTTGCCGATTATATGAGCGGGCTTTATGGCGCCATCGGCGTGCTGCTGGCGCTGCGCCAGCGCGACAAGGCCGGAAACGGTCAGGGCCAGTATATCGACGTGGCGCTCTACGAATCGGTGTTCCGCGCGCTGGACGAGCTGGCACCCGCCTTCTTCAAGATCGGCAAGCTGCGCGAGCCGGAGGGCACCGGTACGACCAACGCCTGCCCGCACGGCCATTTCCGTTGCGGCGATGGCAAGTTCGTGGCGGTTGCCTGCACCTCGGACAAGATGTTCGAGCGGCTGGCGCAGGTGATGGGGCGGCCTGAACTGGCGGCCGAGGATCTGTTCAAAACCACGCGCCAGCGCCTCGCCCGGCACAAGGAGGTCGATGGCATCGTCGCCGCCTGGATGCATTCCATGAGCCGCGACGCGGTGATGGCGGCCTGCATCAAGGGCGAGGTGCCGTGCGGCCCGATCAACTCCATCGCCGATATCGCCGAAGACCCGCATTTCCAGGCGCGCGGCAATTTGCTGCACATGATGGACGCGCTGGTCGGTGAGGTGGTGATCCCCAGCGTGCTGCCGCGCCTGTCGGACACGCCGGGCAGGGTCACCAATCTGGGGCCGTCGCTGGGGGCAGACAATGACGCCATCTATGGCGATCTGCTCGGCCTGAGCGCGGAGGACCGCGCCGCCTTGAAGGACGCGAAGGTGATTTGAGCTACCGGCAATTGACACCACCGGTTTCGGGGCCATTCTACCACCCATGACAGACACGCTCGCCCTTGCGCTCGCGCAACTGAACCCCACCGTCGGCGATATCGACGGCAATCTCGCCATGCTGCGCCGGGCACGGGCGGAGGCGGCCGCCAAAGGCGCTGACCTGCTGCTGACCAGCGAGCTGTTCCTGTCCGGCTATCCGCCTGACGATCTGGTGCTGAAGCGGATGTTCGTCGCCGCCTGCATGGAGGCGGTGGAGCATTTCGCCAAGGAGACCGCCGATGGCGGGCCGGCGGTGCTGCTGGGCACGCCCTGGCGCGTGACCGGCCCGGAAGGCGAGAAGCTGCACAATGCCATTGCCCTGCTGGATGGCGGCAAGGTGCAGACGCTGCGCTTCAAATACGACCTGCCGAACTATGGCGTGTTCGACGAAAAGCGCGTGTTCCAGCCGGGGCCGCTGCCGGGGCCGGTGAATTTCCGCGGCATCCGCCTCGGTGTGCCGATCTGCGAGGATATCTGGACGCCGGAAGTCGTCGAATGCCTGGAGGAATCCGGCGCTGAAATCCTGCTGGTGCCGAATGGCTCCCCCTTCGAGGGCGCGAAGCTGGATACCCGCCTCAACATCGCCACCGCGCGCGTCGTCGAATCCGGCCTGCCGCTGGTCTATCTGAACCAGCTGGGCGGCCAGGACGAGCTGGTGTTCGATGGCGGTTCCTTCGCGCTGAACGCCGACCGCTCGCTGGCCCTGCAGATGCCGGCCTGGAAGGAAGGTGTCACCGTCACCCGCTGGACCCGCGAGGAGGATGGCTGGATCTGCGCGCCGGGCGAGATGACCGCCCCGTCCACCGATCATGAGACGATCTACCAGGCCCTCGTGCTGGGCGTGCGCGACTATGTGCTGAAGAACCGCTTCCCCGGCGTCGTCATCGGCATGTCGGGCGGCGTCGATTCGGCGCTGACGGCGGCCATTGCCGTCGATGCGCTGGGCGCCGACAAGGTGTGGACGGTGATGATGCCCTCCCCCTACACCAGCGACGAAAGCCTGGAGGATGCGGCGGAGGCCTCGCGCCTGCTGGGCGCCCGGCTGGACAGCATCGCGATCGGTCCGGCCATGCAGGCCTTCGATGCCATGCTGCACCCGGTGTTCGACGGGCTGCCCACCGATACGACCGAGGAAAATCTGCAATCCCGCGCGCGCGGCATCACGCTGATGGCGATCTCCAACAAGTTCGGCCATATGGTGCTGACCACCGGCAACAAGTCGGAGATGTCGGTCGGCTATGCCACGCTCTATGGCGATATGTGCGGCGGCTACAACGCGCTGAAGGATGTGTACAAGACCGCCGTGTTCGAGCTGTGCCGCTGGCGCAATCAGGCGGACATAGCCGGCCTGCCGCTGGGCCTGCTGGGACCGTCCGGTACCGTGGTGCCCGAACGTATAATCACCAAGCCGCCCTCCGCCGAGCTGAAGCCTGACCAGAAGGACGAGGACAGCCTGCCGCCCTACCCGGTGCTGGACGCAATCCTGGGCAATCTGATCGAGGACGAGATGCCGGTGTCGGAGATCGTGGCGAACGGCAAGGACCGTGACCTCGTCATGCGCATCTGGCGCATGCTGGACCGCGCGGAATACAAGCGCCGCCAGGCCCCGCCGGGCGTGAAGATCACCCGCCGCTCCTTCGGACGGGAACGCCGCTATCCGATCACCAACGCCTTCCAGGGCACGTAAGGCCCGTATTATGACCCTGGTCCGCTTCGCGCCCAGCCCGACCGGCCGGCTGCATCTGGGCAATGCCTTCATCGCGCTGGTGAATTCCCTGTTCGCCCGCAAGAGCGGCGGTCGCTTCCTGCTGCGTCTCGACGATACCGATCAGGAGCGTTCCACATCGGAATTCGCGGCTGCCATCGAGGCCGATCTCGCCTGGCTCGGCATTCGCTGGGACGATTTCGTCCGCCAGTCCGAGCGGCTGGAGCGCTACGACGCGGCCATCGAACGGCTTAAGAAAAGCGGCCGGCTCTATGCCTGCTACGAGACGCCGGAAGAGCTGGCGCTGAAGCGCAAGGCGCAGCTGACCGCCGGCAAGCCGCCGGTCTATGACCGCGCCGCCCTGGCGCTGAGCGACGCCGAGAAATCGGCGCTGGAGGCACAGGGCATTGCCCCGCACTGGCGTTTTAAACTACAGGGCGACGACCCCGCCTGGACCGACCTCGTGCAGGGCGACAGCCATATCCAGATCGCCAGCATGAGCGACCCGGTGCTGATCCGCGCCGATGGCGTCCCGCTCTACACCCTGGCCTCGGTGGTCGATGATGGCGAGATGGGTGTGACCCACATCATCCGCGGCGCCGATCACATCTCCAACACCGGCGTGCAGCTGCAGCTGTTCGCGGCGCTGGGTTTCCCGCCGCCCGGTTTCGCGCATCTGCCGCTGATTTCTGACGCCGAGGGGCAGGGCCTCTCCAAGCGGATCGGCAGCCTGTCGCTTGAGAGCCTGCGCGACAGCGGGCTGGAACCGCTGGCCATCGCCTCGCTGCTGCTGCGGCTGGGGCAGGGTGAACCGCCGGAGATCTGCGCCGATTGGCAGGCGCTGGTGGAGGCCTTCGACATCGCCAAATTCGGCCATGCCACGCCGCGCCTGTCGGAAGACGATCTCACGGCAATGAACGCCAGGCTGCTGCACACCCTGCCCTACGAGGCAGTGGCCGACCGCCTGCCCGAGGGCGCCGACGCGGCGCTGTGGGAGGCGGTGAAGGGCAATATCCAGCGCCTGTCCGAGATCCCGGACTGGCAGCGCATCGTCGCCGGCCAACCAGACTCGCAGCCGACGGCGGATATGGAACTGCTGGACGCGGCCGCCGGCCTGCTGCCGCCGGAACCTTGGGACGCCGCCACCTGGAAGGGCTGGACCAAATCCGTGCAGGAGGCCACAGGCCGCAAGGGCAAGGCGCTGTTCCTGCCGCTGCGCCTGGCGCTCACCGGTCGCGAGCATGGACCGGAGCTTGCCAATCTGCTACCGCTGATCGGGCGCAAGCGCGTGCTGGAACGGCTCTGTCGACGCTGATCCGCGCCGTTCCGCCCATCCCTGCCCGATCACCGAAGAGACTTGCCGTGCCGCTTTACCTGCACAATACGCTGACCCGCCAGAAGGAAGAGTTCCAGCCGCTCGATCCGGGCAATGTGCGGATGTATGTCTGCGGCCCCACGGTCTATGACTATGCCCATATCGGCAATGCCCGCCCGGCGGTGGTGTTCGACGTGCTGTACCGCGTGCTGAAGGCGCTGTATCCGACGGTCACCTACGTCCGCAACTTCACCGATGTGGACGACAAGATCAACGCCAAGGCCAAGGCGACGGGCGAGGAAATCGGCACCATCACCGCGCGCACGACCGAGGCCTATCTCGAAGATATGGGCGCGCTCGGAGTGCTGGAGCCTGACGTGCAGCCGCGCGCCACCCAGCATATCGCCGAGATGATCGCGATGATCGAGACGCTGATCGAAAAGGGCCATGCCTATGCGGCGGACGGCCATGTGCTGTTCAGCGTACCCTCCATGCCGGATTACGGCCAGCTTTCCCGACGCAACCGCGACGAGCTGATCGCCGGTGCGCGCGTCGAGGTCGCCCCCTACAAGAAGGATGCGGCGGATTTTATCCTGTGGAAGCCGTCGGAGCCGGACATCCCCGGCTGGGACAGCCCGTGGGGCCGCGGCCGGCCCGGCTGGCACATCGAATGCTCGGCGATGAGCGCCAAATATCTCGGCGAAACCTTCGACATTCATGGCGGCGGGCTCGATCTGATCTTCCCGCACCACGAGAACGAGATTGCGCAGTCGCGCTGCGCCAGCGGCACCGCCTTCTTCGCCCGCTACTGGGTGCATAACGGCTATCTCACCGTCGAAGACGAGAAGATGTCGAAATCCATCGGCAATATCGTCACCGTGCGCGAGCTACGCGGCGACGTGCCGGGGGAGGCGATCCGCTATGCCCTGCTGGCCGGGCATTACCGCCAGCCGCTGAACTGGAGCAGCGCGCATCTGCGCGAGGCCAAGACCGCGCTCGACCGGCTCTATACCGCCGTGCGGCGGGGCCTGAGCGTCGATGAGGATATCGCGCCGGCTGATGACGTGCCGTTCGAGGTGCTGGCGGCGCTGGAGGACGATCTGAACACGCCGCTCGCCTTCGCCCATCTGCACGAGCTGGCGACCACCGCGAACAAGGCCAAGACCGACTCCCAGATCGTCGCCGCGACCGAAAAGCTGCTCGCCGCCGGCAGGCTGCTGGGCTTGCTGGGTGAAGACCCGGAAAGCTGGTTCCGCTGGCAGCCCGAAGGCGAGCAGGCCGGCCTGTCCGATGCGGAAATCGACGCGCTGATCGAGGCCCGCCGCGATGCCCGTCATGCCAAGGATTTCGCCGAGGCCGACCGCATCCGCGCCCTGCTTACCGAGGCTGGCATCGTGCTGGAAGACGGCCCCCAGGGCACCAGCTGGAAACGGGGTTAGGTGGCTTTTCCCTCTCCCGCCAGGGGAGAGGGTGAAATAAGGCCATAAAGCCGCAGTAAGGGCGCAAGGCCATGCCGCGCCGGGTCGGGCCGCATCGCCGCGTGGCACTCGGTCCAGAGCGCCGGCTGTGTCAGGCAGCGCGCCAGTGTTGCGGCCAGCGCCTCTGCCTCTCCTGCCGGGGCCAGCAGGCCGAGCGACTGCCGGCGCACCGCCTCCGCCATGCCGCCGATATCCGACGCGATGACCGGGCGGCCGGCGGCGAGCGCTTCCTGCAGCACCAGCGGGTCGTTCTCCCACCAGATTGAGGGTGCCACGATCCAATCCACGTCGCGCATCCGTTCCACCGCTTCCTCCGGCGCGTAGGCACCGTGCAGCGTCACCGCCTCGCCCAACTCATCCAGCAACGGCGCGATCGCGGCGCGATACCTCTCCGGCATATGCTGGTCGTCGCCATGAACCGCGAGGCTGAAACCATGTCCTGCGCGCTTCAGCATTTGGCAGGCGCGAAGCAGCACCGCCAGCCCCTTGTGCGGCAGCAGATTGCCGAAATAGCCGAGCCGGTCGCGGCGGCGCTGTTCTGATGCCACCGCTGGCATCAGATCGGGCGCCCCATCAGGCGCGATATTCGGCAGATGATAGAGCTTGTCATGCGGCAGACCCCACTCGGCATGACGCTGCAACGCGAACAGGCTGGGGGCAATGAACCTATCCACCAGATCGAGATGCGCTGTGAGGAACAGATAGCGGCGCTGGAACTCCGCCACCGACAGGCCGGGGCAGCAGGCGGCGCAGGCCATCGTCTGAGCCGTCTCGCATAACGCGCCCTCCCCGGTCACCATCAACCCGTCGCGGTGGCAGGGCAGGTGAAAATCATGCAGCGACAGCAGAATGCGAACATCCGGCAGGGTGCGGCGGATCACCGCCAGCAGCTCCGCCCCCAGATCGTAGAGATGGTGCAGATGCACCGCCTGCGGGTTCAGCAGGGTGAGATAGCGGGCGAATTCGGCCAGGAAATGCAGGCGGTCGCGCTGCGACAGCAGGAAACGGTCGAACGCACCGCCCGCCAGCAGCGTGTCCCGCCCATCCCGGCTGCGCCGCAGGATGGTGCCGGGATGCGGTATCTGGCGGGTGGCGGCGGCCAGATGCGCCTCCACTCTTCCATCCGCGTTCAGCGCGCGGACCAGCCGCAGCGCCTGAATCTCCGTACCACCCGGATGCACCTCCGGGTGATTATGGACCAGATGCAGAACGCGGATCACGCGGGCACGGGAAGCGGAGTCTCGGCGAAGGCGGGATCGGCCATCAGCGCGGCGATGGCTTTGCCCCAGCGCCGGTCCTGCAGCCAGCCATTATAGAGCGAGGCGACCCCGCCTCGATGGCCCGGATGCAACGCCATCGAGGCCCTCTCCTGATGCACCAGCGCGATATCGGCACAATAGTAATTGCGCCGCCCCAGCGCCCGGCAGGCCAGCGCCAGCGTGGAATCCTCGAAATCGCCCAGCACATACTCTTGATGAAAGCCGCCCGCCTGCCGGAACAGATCGGCTTCGATCATCAGGCAGGCACCGGTGACGCCCGGCACCTCCCGGTTGATAAGCGCTGGCGGATGATCGCCGGGAAACCCTTTCCAGTAATGCCGGTTCACCCACCAGGGCTGTTCGCCGCGTGCGAAGAACAGGCCGGCATGCTGCAACCCACCATCGGCGAACAGCAGACGCGGCCCGGTCACGCCCGCTTCCGGCTGCGCTGCATGGAACGCTGCCAGCCGCGACAGCCAGCCGGGCGTCTCCGGCACCACATCGGCATTCAGGAACAGCAGCAGCGGCGCCGATGCCAGCCCGGCGCCTAGGGTGCAGGCCGGGCCATAGCCGTAATTCTCCGCGCACACCGCAAGGCGGCAGGCCAAACCGTAGGTCTGGTGCAGCCCCTCCAGCCGGTCACGCACTGCTATCGCATCTTCAGGCCGGTCCAGCACATAGATCAGCTCGGCCTCGCGCATGCCGGGATCGAAGCCGAAGCGCACCGCCTGAATATCGAGGAAATCGTAAACGCCATAGAGGGGCACGATGACGCTGACCGCAGACGATACCGGCGCCATGCCGAAACGATGAGTCTCCGCGATCTGCTTGCCCGCCAGCAGATCGCCATTCAGCACGGAGAGCGCCGGATGCACGCATCCTTCCAGCAAGGCCGGCGTTGCCGCCCCGGCGGGCAGGCTGGCCAGCAGCGCGTCCCGCCCCTGCGGCCGCGACAGCCGGTGCACGGGCGACACCAGCTCCTCCGTCAGGCCGCCCGGCAAGACGATCTCCAGCCGCACCTGCAGGCAATGGCGGGGGTCGCGGTCCAGCGGCACAAAGGCCGCGAAGTTCGGCGGCAGCGGATGGGAAGGCAGGCCGTCCGGCGCGAAATGCCGGCGCACCGGATCGTCCGCCAGCGGCAGAAAGTACGGCATGACGCGCTGGCGTTCGCCATAGGGGCTGATGAGGGTCATGCTCTGCACCGCGCCCTGCGGGTCCCACAGCCAGCCGCGCAGGAACAGGCCGGCATCGCCGCAGGGTACCGCCAGCGTCAGCCCGGCGCCGAAATCATAGGCGCGGTCGGCGCGCTGGCGGGCCGGCAAGGCCTCCAGTCGTTGCAGCCAGGCGAAAGACGGTCCGAATGCCGGCTCGCTTTTCGGGCCCCCCACCTGCCCCAGCGCCGCGCGCAGGGCAAAGCGGACATCAAGCGGGTAATCCGCCACACGCCGCAGATAGGCATCCAGATCGGGGGTGGTTTCGGGAGCGGTTTCGGGCGGGTCAGGCCATGCATCCCGCAGGAACCGGCCATGGCGGATCAGCCCGTCGCGCTGGCGGCCAAGCGCTACCGCGTCTTCCGGCACACTGTCAGATGCGCCTTCGACATACCGAAGGCCCGCGCCCAGAGCGCAGGTGAACAGCAGCCCTTCCGTTTGCGCTGGCACCAGCTGCATGACAGCCTCAAGCAACCAAAAGCGTTGCCGTCAGCTTTTCATACAATTGAAGCGAGAGAAACCGGCATACGCGCCTTAGCGCATGCCGGTGGCGGTCCATTTCACGCTGGGCGCATAACGCTGGCTGAGAAACTGGTAGGTGGAGCGAATGAGGCGCACCGCATTCTCGTCGGCGGTAATGGGGGTTTCCCGCCAGAGATCGAAAATATCATCCCATTCCAGCGAATAGCCGCGCAGCACATCGCGCTTCTCGCGGATGTAGTTGACACTGTTTTCGTAGTTCAGGACCAGGCTGCGCACCTCGGACGTATGGTCATCCATATCGGTGAGCAGGTTCTTGATATCCTTGTCGGGCGTCGAGAACAGCACCTTCACGCGGGCGATCTCGTCCTTTATCACCCGGCTGGTCTTGAACAGCCTCACCAGCTTTTCGAGCTTTTCCGATATACTGTTGAGCGCCAGGAAATGCTCCCGCAGCGCCTCGATATAGGAGAGTTCCCGCACCAGCGCCTCGATGCGCTGGCTGACACGGTCGGACGGTGAAAGCGTGACATCGCCGCCACCGCCAATTTCCTCGCCCAGGCGCGCGATGGCCTTGTCGAGTTTTTCCTTGGTCTTGGGATCGTCCGCCAGCTGCTCCAGCAAATCCTCATCGACCAGCACCTGCTCGTCGCCGGAAATCCAGGAGGCAAGCTGCACATCGATGCGCATACGCGCGCGCTTGTAGTGGCGCGGCTCGATGCTCCAGGAGGCAGACCCGTCAATGACCTCGTTGGGAATGGAATCACCCGGATGCACTTCGCGGACATGCTTCAGCGCCTGGCCGACCAGATCGATCAGCGGCGCGTCGGGATGATCGCCCTCGATCCGGAATTCCGTCCTGAGTGCATTGATCGGCAGCACGACCTTCAGATCGTCGGATGGCAGATTATAGACCGGCTCTCCCGACTGCGGATCGCGGCGGAAAAAGCCGCCCTCGATCTTGAAGAGACGATGCTGAAACTGGAACTGGGTCGCTTTTTCCATCGCCGTTGCTGACTCGATTACTGTGCAGAAGCGGTAACCATAAGCCAAGAAAGTTAACGATCTTTAAATTCCAAGAAAAATCCGCCGTGCCCGAGCCTCCCGGCGGCGCGTCGATGGCGTGGCATTCAGGCCACCCGTACGATCCCGACAAGCCCAATCAGCACCAGGGCGAGGCCGATCATCTCCCGCCGTGACAGGCTCTCGCGGAACACACGCTGTGAAACGATCAGGCTGAACAACAATTCTGTCAGCCCCAGCGTGCGCACATTGGCGACCGGCTCCAGCGCCATCGCGGTGAACCAGCCGATGGAGGCCAGCGCCCCCATCATCCCGGCCAGCAGCGACAGCCGCCAGGCCTTCAGCACAGCCAGCACCACCGGCGCGTTGCGCGCCAGCAGCCAGCCGCCCAGCAGCACCGTCTGAATGCTCTGCGCCCAGACCAGCGCGGTCGCCGCCCCCATGACCGGAGAGGCCGGCTCCAGCGCCAGCGCCGCGCCGCGATATCCCACCGCCGAGAGCGCGAACATCGTGCCCGCCGCCATGCCCAGCAGGGCCGGACGCGAGCCGAGACCGGCGATCAGCGAGGAGAGCGACACCTTGCCGGCCGGCAGCGAGACCAGCATGACGCCGGCCGTCGCCACCAGAATGGCAATGACCGCCGGCAGGCTGACCGGATCGCCGATCAGCACAGCGCCGAACACCGCGACCTGCAATATCTCGGTCTTGGAATAGGCCACGCCCAGCGCGAAATTGCGCTCCGCCATCGCCCGCAGCAGCAGCGCCGTGGCGGCGATCTGCGCGATGGCGCCTTCCGCGACCCAGAACAGGAAGTTCCAGTTCGGACCGGGCACCGCCTCGCCAGAAGCGCCCCAGACCAGCAGCAGCCAGACAATGGCGAAGGGCAGGCCATAGAGGAAACGCACCAGCGTTGCCCCCAACGTGCCGAGCCCGGCCACCAGATGGCGTTGCGTGGCATTTCGGATGGTCTGGGCAAACGCCGCCCACAGGGTGATCGGTATCCAGATCCAGGCAAGGTCGGCGATGGCCATGATGCGTCTCGGAAGGAAGGAAAGTACGAAATCATCAGATAGCAACCAGTCACATCTTATTTGACGATTAATTTAGACTAGAGTTTACATTGAGCTTGTCGTATTTTTTAATGGAAAACATGTTTTCAAAGCAAAATTTGTGAGAATCAAAATGAATAGAATAGAATCTCTACCATTCAACACATACGATGTAATTGGATATCTTGCGCCAGGGTTTTTATTATTATTTTGGTCAGTAAATTTATTTAATGCCATTTGGGGCGATGTATTTACGTTCCTTAATCAAGAATTTAGCTTTGTTGGACAGTCAATTATAATTATATTGATAGCAACAACTTCGTACGCAATGGGCCACATAATAGCCATAGGAGCAAGTGAATCAATAGAAAGAATTTGCACATCTCTTATAGGACACCCTTCATTATATTTAATTCAAAAGGAAAATCTTGATTTTCAAAAAATATACTCCAATTTTAAATTATATCACAAAACCAATATAGGAATGATTGTTAATATTATTTTGTTTTTCCCGATATATTTAATTATATTTATATATTCGGTGACGGGAAATATAAAATTTATCGCAAAGAGATTAGGCGATAATGAGATATTTTTATTAAGAGAAAAATTTAATAATAAATATGGAATATCAATAGACAGCAATCCAGATTGGTTTTCTATTTGTACATCTCATTGCTTTAATCACAATCAGTTTATTGCACAAAGGGCGTATAATTATGTTGTTATATATGGATTTTGCCGAAACATGTCATTTGTTACTAATTTTATATTTTTCTTTGGTTTAGTTTTTATACTTTCATTTGGAACATTAATTTCTCAGGATTTCTCTGGGTGGATAACATTTAATTATAAATATTATATTATATTATACTTCTTCATTCCACTAATATCGCTTTTGTTTTCTGTTATGCTTTCTATCTCATTTATAAAATTCCAACGGCGCTATGCTGAAGAAATAATAAAATCATTCATCGCAATGAATGATTAAGTCATTGCTAAAGAAATGCGGTACCAAAGCACGAATGCCCTCGACCCTTCGCCTGGCGCTGATCCTCGGCGCGCTGATCGCCTTCGCGCCGATGTCGATCGACATGTACCTGCCCGCCTTCCCGGCGCTGCAGCAGGATTTCGCCACGACCGCCGGCAATGTGCAGATGACCCTGTCGCTGTTCCTGCTGGGGCTGGCGGTGGGGCAGCTTCTCTATGGCCCGCTGGCTGACCGCTACGGCCGCAAGCCGCCGCTCTATTTCGGGCTCGCCGCCTATGTGCTGGCTTCGGGTGGTGCTGCGCTGGCCGGCGGCATCGACAGCCTGATCCTGCTGCGCCTCGCACAGGCGCTGGGCGGCTGCGCCGGCATGGTGATCTCCCGCGCCATGGTGCGCGACCTGTTCGATGAGCGTGGGTCGGCAAGGATCTACGCCCGCCTCATGCTGGTGATGGGGCTAGCGCCTATCCTGGCGCCGCTGGTTGGCGGGCAGATATTGCTGGTCGCCGACTGGCGTACGATCTTCTGGGTGCTGGCCGGCTTCGGCCTGCTGTGCCTGCTGGCGGTCATCTTCTTCCTGCCGGAAAGCCTGCCGGCCGAGAAACGCCGCCGCGACGGGCTGGGCCAGGTGTTCCGCACCTATGGCGGGCTGATGGCCAACGGCCACTACCTCGCCTTCGCGATGACCGGCGGCTGCGTGCAGGCGGCGATGTTCGCCTACATCACCGGCTCGCCCTTCGTGTTCATCGAACTCTACGGCGTGCCGCCGGAGCAGTACGGGTTGCTGTTCGGGCTGAATGCCATCGGCCTGATCGCCGCCGCACAGCTGAACCACCGGCTGCTCGCCCGCTATGAAGGGCGTACGATCCTGAACGCCATCCTGCCGCTCTCCGCCCTGGCCGGGGTCGCGCTGGCCCTGATCGCCGCGACCGGCATCGGCGGGCTGACCGGGCTGCTGATCCCGCTGTTCTTCTGCGTCGCCAGTCAGGGCATCGTCGGCCCCAATGCACTGGCCGCCGCCATGGCGCCGCAGGGCAGGAATGCCGGCAGCGCCGCCGCCCTGATCGGCGTGCTGCAATTCGGCACCGGCGGCATCGCCGGCGCGCTGGTCGGATTGCTGAATGACGGCACGGCCCGACCGATGGCCTTCATCATCTGCGCGCTGATGCTGGCCGCGCTTGCCCTGCGCCTGTTCGTGCTGCCGAGGATACAATCCAGCCCCTCAGCAAATTGACAGGGCGGGCCGGGAATGCCTTACTGCCTGTTATCGATCATAACAACTGACGACGCCTGTCCCCCGCGCGGGCGACGTCCAGAAAATTCCACGGAGCGACCCATGGCGTTGAAGCCCGAAACCCGGGAAAAGCTGAAGAGCGTCAGCACGGCGACGATCTGCACGGCGCTGTACAAGCGCGGCTTCCGCAACCAGTTCATCCAGGATGTGCATCCGCTGAACCCTGATGCCGGGCCGATGGTCGGCGAGGCCTTCACCCTGCGTTACATGCCGGCGCGCGAGGATCTGAACCCGCTGACTGCCTTCCAGGATCGCGGCCATCCGCAGCGCAAGGCGGTGGAGGAATGCCCACCAGATGCGGTGTTCGTCATCGACAGCCGCAAGGATGCGCGCGCCGCCTCGGCCGGCTCCATCCTGGTCAGCCGCCTGATGAAGCGCGGCGTCGCCGGCGTGGTGACCGATGGCGGCTTCCGCGACGCGCCGGAGATCGCCCGGTTGGCCATCCCCGCCTATCACAACCGTCCCTCGGCACCGACCAACCTGACGCTGCACCAGGCCATCGACATCAATGTGCCGATCGGTTGCGGCGACGTGCCGGTATGGCCGGGCGACGCGGTGGTCGGCGATGGCGACGGCGTGGTGGTAATTCCCGCCCATCTGGCCGACGAGATCGCCGCCGAGGCGGTGGAGATGACCGCCTTCGAGGATTTCGTCACCGAGGAGGTGATGAAGGGCCGCTCCATTCTTGGTCTCTATCCGGCGACCGAGGAGCAGACCCGCATCGACTTCGCCGCCTGGCGCAAGGCGAACGGCCGCTAATACCCGCCAGCCAGCCCCGCTTTCCGAGAGGCCAGCCATGAACGCCTTCGCCAAGACCCTGACCGGTCCGGTCATCCGCCTGCACCCAGACGACAATGTCGTCGTCGCCCGCATCCCGGTCGCCGCCGGCACCGCGATTCCGGGCGAGGGCATCGTCTCCCGCGACGAGGTGAAGCCGGGCTACAAAATCGCGTCGCGCGCCATCGCCAAGGGCGAGCCGGTGCAGAAATACAGCACCACCATCGGCTTCGCGGCGGAGGACATCCCGGCCGGCGCCATGGTGCACAGCCACAATATCGAGTTCCGCGAATTCGACCGCGACTATGCCTATGCCCGCGACTACAAGCCGGTCGAACTGCTGCCAGAGGCGGAGCGCGCGACCTTTCAGGGCATCGTGCGGCCGGACGGGCGGGTGGCGACCCGCAATTACATTGGCATCATCTCCACGGTGAACTGCTCGGCCACCGTCGTGCATGGCATCGCGGACTACTTCACGCCGGAACGGCTGGCCGATTATCCCAATGTCGATGGCGTGGTCGCGCTGGCGCATCAGCTCGGCTGCGGCATGGAGCTGTCGGGCGAGCCGATGAACCTGCTGCGGCGGACCATGGCCGGCTATATCCGACATCCCAACCTGTCCGCCGCCGTGGTGGTGGGGCTGGGCTGCGAGCGCAACCAGATCGCCGGGCTGATGATGGAACAGGGGTTGGAGGTTTCCGACAACCTCAAGACCTTCACCATGCAGGAGACCGGCGGTACGCGCAAAAGCATCGAGGCCGGCATCGCGGCGGTGAAGGCGATGCTGCCGGAGGCCAACAAGGTCACACGGCAGACCGTCTCCGCCAGCCATCTGACCGTGGGGCTGCAATGCGGCGGATCGGACGGCTTCTCCTCGATCACCGCCAACCCGGCGCTGGGCGCGGCGATGGACATACTGGTCCGCCATGGCGGCACGGCGATCCTGTCGGAAACCCCGGAAATCTATGGCGTCGAGCACACGCTGACCCGCCGCGCCGTCAGCCGCGAGGTCGGCGAGAAGCTGATCGAGCGCATCCGCTGGTGGAAGGACGATTACAACAAGGGCCGCGATACGCAGATCAATGGCGTGGTCAGCCCCGGCAATCAGGCCGGTGGCCTCGCCAACATCTTCGAGAAGTCGCTGGGCTCCTCCATGAAGGGCGGCACCGGGCCGCTGATGGAGGTCTATAAGTACGCCGAGCCGGTGACGGCCAAGGGCTTCGTGTTCATGGACACGCCGGGCTATGACCCGGTATCGGCCACCGGGCAGGTCGCCGGCGGCGCCAATCTGATCGCCTTCACCACCGGGCGCGGCTCGATGTTCGGCGCGAAGCCGGTGCCGTCGGTGAAGCTGGCGACCAACACGCCGATGTTTACCCGCCTGGAAGAGGACATGGACATCAATTGCGGCCTGATCATGGATGGCGAAGTCTCGATGCAGGAGATGGGCGAGCGTATCTTCCAGCTGCTGCTCGACACCGCGTCGGGCAAGCAGAGCAAGAGCGAGGAGCTGGGTGTCGGGCGCTATGAATTCGTGCCCTGGCAGATCGGCGTGATGGCGTGACCCGGAAAGCATTCACTGAAGCATGACACAGCACCGCAAGCCTGACCTGCTGGAACGCCTGGCCGGCCCCGCCGAGCAGGTCGAGACCTCGCCAAAGGTTGCCGACGAAACCAAGTTCACGACCTGCTACATGTGCGCCTGCCGCTGCGGCATCAAGGTGCATCTGAAGGACGGCAAGGTCCGCTATATCGAGGGCAATAAGAACCATCCGGTGAACAAGGGCGTGCTGTGCGCCAAGGGTTCCGCCGGCATCATGACGCAATACTCGCCGGCCCGACTGCAGAAGCCGCTGCTGCGCGTGGGCGAGCGCGGTGCGGGCGAGTTCAAGGAGATCGAGTGGGAGGAGGCGCTGTCGCTGGCCACCGATTGGCTGGGCGGCATCCGCCAGACCGACCCGAAGAAGCTGGCCTTCTTCACCGGGCGCGACCAGAGCCAGTCCTTCACCGGCTGGTGGGCGGCACAGTTCGGCACCCCCAACTTCGCCGCGCATGGCGGGTTCTGCTCGGTGAACATGGCCGCCGCGGGCCTCTATTCCATCGGCGGCAGCTTCTGGGAATTCGGCGAGCCGGACTGGGACCATGCCGAATATTTCCTGATGTTCGGCGTGGCCGAGGATCATGATTCCAACCCGATCAAGACCGGCCTGACCAAGCTGAAGGAACGCGGTGCCAAATATGTCGCGGTAAATCCGGTGCGCACCGGCTATGCCGCGATTGCCGACGAATGGGTCGGCATTCGCCCCGGCACCGACGGGCTGTTCGTCTTCGCGCTGATCCACGAGCTGCTGCGCACCAACCGCATCGATATCGACTTCCTGGTGCGCTACACCAACGCGCCCTGGCTGGTGGTGCGCAATCCGGGCGGCGAAGATGACGGGCTGTTCGCCCGCGACGCCGACGGCAAGCCGCTGGCCTGGGATGCGAAAGCAAAAGCGCCGGTCGCCGCGACCAGTGCCGATTTCGCACCGTCGCTGGTTGGCGAGGTGACACTGCCGGACGGCCGCAAGGCGGTGCCGGTGTTCGAGCTGCTGGCCGGGCGCTATCTCGACACCCAGTACGCCCCCGACGCGGTTGCCGAGACCTGCGGCGTCGCGGCCGAGGATATCCGCCGCATCGCCGCCGAGATCGCCCATACCGCCTTCGAGAAGCAGGTGGTGATCGACCAGCCCTGGACCGACTGGGCCGGCCGCCGGCACGAGAAGATGATCGGCCGCCCGGTCGCCATGCATGCGATGCGCGGCATCTCCGCCCATTCCAACGGCTTCCATACCTGCCGGGCGATCCACCTGCTACAGATGCTGCTGGGCGCCATCGACACGCCCGGCGCCTGGCGCTACAAGGCGCCGTTCCCGCGCCCGATGCCGCCGGGACCGAAGCCGGCCGGCAAGCAGACCGCCGCCAACACGCCGCTGCCGGGCATGCCGCTGGGCTTCACCCACGGGCCGGAGGATTTGCTGGTCGAGGCCGACGGCACGCCAAAGCGCATCGACAAGGCCTATTCCTGGGAGGCGCCGCTCTCCGCCCACGGGCTGATGCACATGGCGATCCACAATGCCTGGGCGGGCGACCCCTACCCCATCGACACGCTGTTCATGTTCATGGCCAACATGTCGTGGAATTCGACCATGAACACCGGCGGCACCATCGAGAAGCTGACCGACAAGCACGCCGACGGCAGCTACAAAATCCCGCGCATCATCTATTCCGACGCCTATTTCTCGGAGATGGTGCCCTATGCCGATTTGATCCTGCCGGACACCACCTATCTGGAACGCTGGGACTGCATCTCCCTGCTCGACCGGCCGATCGGCAGCGCGCACGGCCCCGCCGACGCGATCCGCCAGCCGGTCATCCAGCCGGACCGCGATGTGCGCCCGTTCCAGGATGTGCTGATCGAGCTGGGCGCACGGCTGGGCCTGCCCGGCCTTATCAAGGAGGATGACAGCCCGCGCTATCCCGGCGGCTATCCCGACTACATCGTCAATCACGAGCGCAAGCCCGGTGTCGGACCGCTGGCCGGCTGGCGCGGCGAGGATGGCGAGACGCCCGGCAAGGGGGCATCCAACCCGAAGCAGCTGGAACGCTATATCGAGAATGGCTGCTTCTGGAAGCATGAGCTGGAACCCGACCAGCTCTATTTCAAGCACGCCAACAAGGGCTATCTGGAGGCGGCGGTGAAGCTGGGGCTGATCGACTCGGCCGAGCAGATCGTGTTGCAGCTCTACAGCGAGCCGATGCAGAAATTCCGCCTCGCCGCCCAAGGCCATGGCGCGGTGCAGCCGCCGGAGCGCGACCGCGCGCGCGTACAGCAATATTTCGACCCGCTGCCGATCTGGTACGTGCCGTTCGAGGAAGAAGCCGTCGATCCCGACGATTACCCGCTGCATGCGCTGACCCAGCGGCCGATGCCGATGTACCATTCCTGGGGCTCGCAAAATGCCTGGCTGCGCCAGATCTACACCCGCAACCGGCTCTATATCAGCCGCGAGCTGGCGGCGGATGAGGGGCTGGAGGATGAGGACTGGGTCTGGGTCACCAGCCATCATGGTAAGCTGAAATGCCAGATCCAGACCATGGAGGGCGTGAACCGCGACACGGTGTGGACCTGGAACGCCATCGGCAAGCGCGCCGGCGCCTGGAATCTCGCCCCCGACGCGCCGGAGGCAACCAAGGGTTTCCTGCTGAACCACGCGATCAGCGAATTGCTACCGGACCGCGGCGGCTACCGCTATTCCAACTCCGACCCGGTGACCGGCCAGGCCGCCTGGTACGATCTGCGCGTGCGCATAGACAAGATCAAATCGACCGAGGAACAGCGCAGCGAACCGGTCTTCCCGACCCTTACCCCGCCCGACCTGCCCCCGCGCCCCGCCGTGCTTCGCTACGGCGCGCCCAACAGCCGGAAACGCTGAGA